>Ga0210409_10000573_pt1 | contig 57336 bp, 49 predicted proteins | sample IncBWH17MmetaG_FD_161649 | JGI IMG/M metagenome (GOLD analysis project Ga0210409, IMG submission 161649) | Forest soil microbial communities from Barre Woods Harvard Forest LTER site, Petersham, Massachusetts, United States - Inc-BW-H-17-M | ecosystem: Environmental > Terrestrial > Soil >... | reverse complement strand
TCGGAGTACGCGACCCTGAAGACGCTCGGTTTCGGGCCGGGCTTCGTGGCGCGGTTGATTCTGGCCGAGAGCGTGCTGCTGTGCGGGATCGGCGCCCTGGCGGCGCTGCTGCTGACCCGGCCGGTGGCGGCCGCCTTTCATCGCGCTACGGCTGGCATGTTCGCCCGCTTCGAGGTGTCCGCGCACACGCTGCAGATGGAGGCGGCCTGCGCGCTGGCGGTCGGGCTGATCGCCGCGCTGGCGCCGATGGCGCGCGCCTCGCGAGTGCGGATCGTGGAGGGGCTGAGGCATGTGGGGTGAGCATGAGACGTGAGCCCTCACCCCCGTCCCCTCTCCCGCTGCGCGGGCGAGGGGCGATCGGGCGTCGCAAGTATGTGGGCCGTCCGCAGGGGCACGCGGTATCGCCCCTCGCCCGCGTAGCGGGAGAGGGGACGGGGGTGAGGCCGCGGAGTAAAAAATGCGCGTTCCGCTGAGCTACGTCGCGCGCAACCTGTGGGTGCGCCGGCTGACCACGGTGCTCACCGCCGGCGGCATGGCGCTGGTCGTGTTCGTGTTCAGCGCGGTGTTGATGCTGGACGCGGGCCTGAAGGCCACGATGATCTCCAGCGGCAGCGACTCGAACGTGGTGATCATCCGCAAGGGATCGGACACCGAGGTGCAAAGCGGACTGGAGCGCGATACGGCCGCCGTGGTGGAGACGCTGCCGCAGGTCGCGCGCGGCCCCGACGGCGGCACGCTGGTGTCGCGCGAGATCGTGGTACTGGACTCGCTCAGCAAGCGCGGAGGCGCCCAGCGCACCAACGTGCCGGTGCGGGGCCTGTCGACGATCGGAGTGCAACTGCGCGGCCAGGTGCGGCTGGTCGAGGGCCGGATGTTCCGGCCGGGGGCGAGCGAAGTGATCGTGGGCAATTCGGTGGCGCACGATTTCAGCGGCGTCAGCGTCGGGCAGACCCTGCACTTCGCGCAGCGTCAGTGGCTGATCGTCGGCCGCTTCGATGCGCAGCGCAGCGCGTTCGATTCGGAGATCTGGGGCGACTGCGAGCAGCTGCAGCAGGCATTCCGGCGCACGGTCTACTCGTCGCTGATCGTGCGCCTGGCCTCGCCCTCCGGCTTCGAGGCGCTGCGCGACGCCATCGATGCCGATCCGCGCCTGCAACTGCAGGCCCGGCGCGAGCGCCGCTACTACGAGGACCAGTCGCGCCAGATGTCCGATTTCATCCGGATCCTCGGCCTGACGCTGTCGGTGATCTTTTCGCTCGGCGCGATGATCGGCGCGGCCATCACGATGTACGCCTCGGTGGCCACCCGCACCGCCGAGATCGGCACGCTGCGCGCGCTGGGCTTCGCGCGGCGCTCGATCCTGATCGCGTTTCTGCTCGAATCGATGCTGCTCGCGCTGGCCGGCGGCCTGGCCGGACTGGCTGCCGCCTCGATGCTGCAGGCGGTGCGCATCTCGACCACCAACTTCCAGACCTTCTCGGAGCTGGCGTTCTCCTTCGAACTGACGCCGGGCGTGGCCGCGCGCTCGATCGTGTTCGCCCTGATGATGGGGCTGGCCGGCGGCGTGCTGCCGGCGGCCAAGGCCGCGCGCATGCGCATCGTGGACGCGCTGCGCGCGAGCTGAGCGATGCATCGCAGCGCGTCCGCGCGATTTAAACCATATGTCCTCAATGTCATATCGGTCGCTCGACGGCACGATCGGCCGCGTGAGCGAAGGGTCGGCGCTGCATCGATGCCGCTTGTCGCCTGAAACGCACCAGAGACTGGCGCGGTGGTTCCGATTGGAGTAGCGTTTTTCTCGCAGTCGATGGCCGCGCTGCGTTTACTGGCTCCCCGTGCTCAGGCTTTTATAGCTCCTCCGCGTTGCACGTCGAAGTTCCGCCACAGTACCTCCTCCAGCCACTCCGCATCGTCCATGGATTCATCGCTTGCGCGCCGCGGGCGCTTCCCGCGCATTCGATAAAGAGCTTTGATATGCCCACAGGCGTTGTTAAGTGGTTCAATGAGACAAAAGGATTCGGATTCATCAAACCCGATGATGGCGGCAGCGACGTTTTCGCTCACTACAGCGGCATCAAATCCAAGGGATTCAGAACGCTGAAGGAAAACCAGCGCGTCGAGTACCAGGTCCAGCAAGGGCAAAAAGGGCCTCAGGCCGTCGAGATCGTGCCGTTGGCCTGAGCCGGGGTTCAGGACCGCAGGCACGCGGCGCAGCCGACGAGGCCGCGGTCCCTGGAACATCTGGCGCAGTCATCCCGCTAGATGCTGGCGCGCTGGTTTCCGCAGTCGATAATTGCGATCATCGCGGTCGTGGGTCGCGCCGTTTTTAAAAAACCACAAAGGGGAGCAGAATTTAAATCATGAGCGCCGTACCCTCGCGAGCAGGGTCGCTGTCCGCACCGGCGGCTGTACGCCATCCGCGACTGATTCAATGGGTGGAGCGGATCGCACGGCTCACCACGCCCGAGCGCATCGTCTGGTGCGACGGATCGCGCGCGGAATACGAGCGGCTGTGCGATCAAATGGTGGCCACCGGGATGCTGCGGCGCTTAAATCCGCTGAAGCGGCCGAACTCGTATCTGGCCTGGTCCGACCCGCAGGACGTTGCACGGGTCGAGGATCGCACATTCATCTGCAGCCAGCTCCGCGAAGACGCGGGCCCGACCAACAATTGGGTCGCGCCGGACGAGATGCGCGGCACGCTCGATCGGGTGTTTGCCGGCTGCATGCGCGGCCGCACCATGTACGTGGTGCCGTTTTCGATGGGGCCAGTGGGCAGTCACTTCGCTCAGAACGGCGTAGAACTGACCGACAGCCCGTACGTCGTCGTCAACATGCACCTGATGACCCGAGTGGGCAAGGCGGTGCTGGAGGCGCTGGGCGAAGCGGGGCCTTTCGTTCCGTGCGTGCATTCGGTCGGCTCGCCGCTGGCCCCCGGCCAGGCGGACGCGCGATGGCCCTGCAGCCCGACCAAGTACATCGTGCACTTTCCGGAATCGCGCGAGATCTGGAGTTTCGGCTCCGGCTACGGCGGCAATGCCCTGCTCGGGAAAAAGTGCCTGGCGTTGCGCATCGCATCCGTGATGGGGCGCGACGAGGGCTGGCTCGCCGAGCACATGCTGATCATGGCCGTGACCACGCCGCAGGGGCGCAAATTTCACTTGGCGGCCGCATTCCCGTCCGCTTGCGGCAAGACCAATTTCGCGATGCTGGTGCCGCCGGGGCAATTTGCCGGCTGGAAGGTGACCACGATCGGCGAAGACATCGCCTGGATCCGCCCGGGCCCGGACGGACGCCTGTATGCGATGAACCCGGAGGCGGGCGTGTTCGGTGTGGCGCCGGGAACCGGCGTGAGGACCAACCCGAACGCCATCGGCATGCTGCATGCGAACGTGATCTTCACGAATGTCGCTCTCACCGACGACGGCGACGTGTGGTGGGAAGGCTTGTGCGAGCCCCCCGCCCACTGCACCGACTGGCAGGGTCGCGACTGGACCCCCGAGATCGCAGCCGCCGAACAGCGCAAGGCGGCGCATCCGAATTCACGCTTCACGGTGGCGGCCTCGCAATGCCCCTCGATCGATTCGGACTGGGAAAATCCGTCGGGCGTTCCGATCGACGCCTTCGTGTTCGGCGGCCGCCGCTCCTCCACAGTCCCCCTGGTCACCGAGGCGAGGAACTGGCACGAGGGCGTTTACATGGCGGCCACGCTCGCATCGGAAACGACCGCCGCCCAGGCCGGCTCGCTGGGCGTGCTGCGGCGCGATCCGTTCGCCATGCTGCCCTTCCTTGGTTATCACGTGGGTGACTACTTCCGGCATTGGCTGGCCCTGGGCGAACAGGTTGCGGCCCATGGCGCGCGGCAACCGAAGGTCTTCTCGGTGAACTGGTTTCGCACGGATCAGGCCGGCCGCTTCGTCTGGCCCGGCTACGCCGAGAACATGCGCGTGCTCGAATGGATTGTGGGTCGCGTAGCCGGTATCAGCCAGGGCGCCGAGACCTTCCTGGGGGTGGTGCCGCGGTTCGGCGACTTGCGTTGGGACGGCCTGCGCTTCGACCCGGCGACTTTCGAGCGGGCCACCGAGCTGTCGAGCGAGCACTGGCGGCGCGAGCTCCAGTCGCACGCCGAGTTTTTCTCGAAGATGGGTGAGCGGGTTCCGGCCGAGCTGCACTCCGTTCGACAGCGCCTGGCCGAACGGCTTGGCTGACACGGGCCGGGTTGCCACCCCTCGGGCCGACGGCGAAGCGCCAGCGGGCGCCACGACCTCAGTCCTTCGGATAGCGCGGCAATCGGCGATATCGTTGGGCTACCAGCGCCCCGCGCGACGCGGTTCAATTTAAGCTGGGCGCGCTGTGCGCGGGCGGCGTCGATGGCTTCGGTGGGCGCTTACTCTCTGTACGGTTGTTTACGGCGTACACTGAAGTTGCTGCTTTGGCCCTCGTTTCGAGGACCGACTGTCCGTGGCTTCAGACTGAGGTCGGATCACCGCTCTGAAGGCGAGTGCTCGCTCCCATAGAGGACCCCCATGACAGGCAGGCACTCCGAGTTTCAATCGACCGACTTTGCCATCACGTCGGTGAACGTTCCTGACCGGCTGGACCTGCGCGAAGTCGACGATCGCAAGCAGCAGGACGAGGCTTCGTTTTATGCGAAGCGCCGCTCGGCGGTTCGAATCTGGGGGCGCCGCCTGCTGCCGTACGCGATCCTGGCGGCGTTCGTTGTGGTCGCCGGCAGCTGGCTGGCGGAGCAGCGGGAGATCCTCGGTGCCAACCGCATCTCGCAGCGGCTGTCGTCCGTGCTCCACGTTCCGGTGGTCATTCAGGACACCCGCTTCCGCACCACCCCGTCTCCGGCGATGGTGCTGAGTGGGGTCGACTTGGGCGGTCAGGTTCGACTGGATGAGGTCACCCTGGAGTTCACCGCCCCAAGCCTATGGCGAGCTGTGATGTCCCGCCAGAGCCGCTGGGGAGACATCGTGGTGTCGCCGACCTCGCTGAGTTTCGACCAGGCCAACCAGCTGCTGACCTGGCTGACCTCACTGGACCACGTGGTGCCGGACAGCGTCACCCGCGTACGGTTCGCGCAGCTACGCTTCTCGGGCAGCGGCCTGCTGCCGGACCGCTACGAGGCGGTGGTACGGCGCGAGTCCAATGGCCAGTTCAATTCCGCCATCCTGCGTCGCCTGGACACCCCGGGCAGCATGCAGTTGTTGCTCACACCGGATCGGGCCGGGGGGCCGATCGCGTTCGAGTGTGACGCGGCCGACTGGCAGCCACCGTTCACTCCCCACACGTCCTGGTCCGAGCTCGTCGCGAGCGGGCACGTCAGCGCCAGCGCGATCGACGTGGAGAAGTTCGCGCTCGGGTCGGGATTTGGCGCCCTCGAGGGGCAACTGCTGGTCCGCCGTCAGGGGCACGCGGTGCCGCCCTGGATCGTGAGCGGTCAGGTGAGCACGGTTGGCATCGACGTTGCGAGCTTGATTCAACAGGTCGCCAGCCAGAACTCCAAGGCGTCGCCCGGCGGGGCTGCCGCGGAGACCGCACCCAGCCCGAGCTCGAAGGCACCCGCCAGCGCAAACGCACCGGAACCCGCCCCGCCGATGGCGGGTACGGCAGCGATCGACGGCGTGCTCAGCGGCGCCGGTGTCACCCCGGAGGATGCCTTGAGCCGGTTGATCGCCGGCGGCGAGATCAAGGTTCGCAGCGCGTCGCTCAACGGGATCAACCTGGGGTATGCCGCCAGTCGACCGACCGCGCACGCCTCAGGCACCGGCGCATCGACGCGCTTCACGCAGTTCGAGACGTCCTTCATCGCCGGCGGCGACGGGGTCGTGTTCCGAAAGATCCGCGGTCTGGCCGGCGCGCTTTCGGCGCACGGCGAACTGACGGTCGCGCCCGATCTGGCACTGAACGGGTTGCTGCACGTCGACCTGGGCGGAGCCAGGATCCAGGCGCCCCTGCGAATTCACGTTCGCGGAACGCTGACCCATCCTGAATTCGGCCGCTGATCCGCCTACGCTGCTGCGCAGCTACCCGCCTCCGCGGCTTCGCCGCTACGGCGTGCAAGCCGGCGGGATGTTCCACGTGGAACGTGCTTGCATTTCTACTGCCGTGCGGGACGGGTAGCCGCGAGGCAGCCTGGGGCGGTTTCACGTGGAACATCGGCACAGAGCTTGCCCGCCGTAGCGGCGAAGCCGCGGAGGCGGGTAGCTGCGAAGCAGCGTAGGCGGGCGTTAAGCCACAGTTTTATACTTGCGCGTTTCGTTCAAACCGGCGGGCCGGGAGGCCGGCGCGATGGCATCTGAAAACGACTTCGACGTGATCGTGATCGGGGGCGGTCACGCTGGAACGGAAGCCAGCCTGGCCTGCGCCCGCCTTGGCGCATCTACGCTGCTGGTCACGCACAACCTGGAAACGCTCGGCCAGATGTCCTGCAATCCATCGATTGGGGGCATCGGCAAAGGCCACCTGGTCAAGGAGATCGACGCACTCGACGGCGCGATGGCCCTGGCGGCGGACGAGGCCGGCATTCAGTTCAGGATCCTGAACGGATCCAAGGGACCGGCCGTGCAGGCGACGCGCGCCCAGGCTGACCGGGTCCTGTATCGCAAGGCCATCCGTTCTGTCCTGGAGCGCCAGCCTAATCTGCGCCTGTTTCAACAGACGGTCGACGACCTGCTGATTGAAGGCGATCGCGTAGCCGGTGTCGCGACGCAATCGGGGATCCGGTTCAGCGCGCGCTGCGTCGTGCTCACGACGGGCACGTTCCTGAACGGCCTGATCCATGTTGGACTTGAGCACCATTCAGCGGGACGGGCCGGAGATCCCCCGTCGCTGACGCTCGCGCGCCGCCTGGCCGAGCTGAGTCTGCCTCGCGGTCGCCTGAAGACCGGCACGCCACCCCGGTTGGATGGACGCACGATCGCCTTCGATCGAACGCAGTGCCAGCCCGGGGACTGCAATCCGATACCTGTCTTCTCGTTCCTGGGCTCCGCCGAGCGCCATCCACCGCAGCTACCCTGCTGGATCACTCACACCAACTCCGAGACCCATCGGATCATCCGCGCCAACCTGGATCGCTCGCCGATGTATTCGGGCGTGATCGAAGGCGTCGGGCCACGCTACTGCCCGTCGATCGAAGACAAGGTCCATCGGTTTGCGAGCAAGGACTCACACCAGATCTTTCTGGAACCGGAAGGACTGTCCACGCACGAGTTCTATCCAAACGGGATTTCGACCTCACTGCCGTTCGATGTGCAATTGGAGCTCGTGCACAGCATCCGCGGTCTGGAGGATGCGCACGTGCTCCGGCCCGGCTACGCGATCGAATACGACTACTACGACCCGCGCTCGCTTCACCCGACGCTGGAAACGCGCGCCATCGCAAACCTGTTCTTCGCGGGCCAGATCAACGGCACTACCGGGTACGAGGAGGCGGCCGCTCAGGGTTTGCTCGCGGGGTTGAACGCAGGCCTGCGAGCGCTCGGCCGGGACAGCTGGTATCCGCGGCGCGACCAGGCATACCTGGGTGTGCTGGTCGACGATTTGATCACCCGGGGCGTCACCGAGCCGTACCGGATGTTCACCAGTCGCGCCGAATACCGGCTGTCATTGCGCGAAGACAACGCTGACCTGCGGCTGACCGAAGTCGGTCGCCGGCTCGGGTGCGTCACCGAGGCCCGATGGGACCACTTCAGCCGCAAGCGCGATGCCGTGGCGCGCGAACTGGAGCGTCTGAAGTCCACGTGGGTGAACCCTCGCATACTTGAGAACGACGGGTCAGAGCGGATCCTCGGAAAGACTTTGGAAAGGGAGTACACACTCTTCGCGCTCTTGAAGCGCCCGGAGGTGCGCTACGCAGACTTGATGGGCCTGGCCTCGACGCAGGGCGATGCAACCAGCAGCCCGCCCGCTTCCGAGCCCCTGGACCCGGAAGTCACCCGCCAGGTCGAAATCGCTGCCAAGTACGACGGCTATATCGCGCGTCAGCGCCTGGAAGTGGCGCGCCACGAATCGCACGAAACCACTCCAATTCCGGAAGCGACCGACTATTCTGCTGTGCCCGGGTTGTCGGTCGAGGTTCGGCAAAAGCTCGACGCGCATCGGCCGGCAACGATCGGCCAGGCCGGCCGGATCTCCGGCGTAACGCCCGCTGCCATTTCGCTGCTGCTGGTGCATCTGAAGCGGATGCGCCACCGCGGATCAGCGACCGATCCGCTCCGCGGCGACCTTGTCCATGGCACCCGCTCCGCTGGCGAACTGGCCGCCTGAGCCGGCCGGCCACCGCACGCGCGGCCCTGTGCAGCCCGACACGTCCGACTCCGGCGTCACGTTGGACGCGCCATCGATCGCCGCCCACGCGCGCGCGCTGGGCGTGGATCTGACCGAAGCCCAGTCCGAAAAGCTGGCGCGCTTCGCACTTCTGCTGACGCGCTGGAACCGCATCCACAACCTGACCGCAATCACCCGCCCCGAAGAGCTGCTGAGCGTGCACCTGCTGGACAGCCTGAGCCTTGCCCCAGAGCTGCCGGCGGTCCCGCCGCTGAGGATCCTGGACGCGGGAGCCGGCGCCGGTCTGCCCGGCCTGCCGCTGGCGATCGCGCTGCCCGGGCATCACTTCACGCTGGTCGATGCGGTGTCCAAGAAGTGCGCGTTCATGACCCAGGCGCGCCTCGAGCTGGGCCTGCACAACGTCGAGGTGCTGCACCGGCGGCTGGAGCAGCTGCGCGGAGCGCGCTTCGACGTGATCGTGTCGCGCGCACTGGGCTCGCTCGCCGCCCTCGTGTCGCTGACGCGGCCAGCGCTGGCGCCGCGCGGACGCTGGATCGCGATGAAGGGGCGTCTGCCGCAGCAGGAACTGGCGCAGCTGCCCGCGGACGTCGTGGCGGCGCGCACGGTTACACTGCGCGTACCTTTGCTCGATCAGGAGCGCCACCTCGTCGTGCTGCAGCCCGTGGCGAGCCGACCGGAAGAGCGTACTTGACCCGGATCTTTTGCATCGCCAACCAGAAGGGCGGCGTCGGCAAGACGACGACCGCCGTTAACCTATCCGCTGGACTGGCCGCCCAGGAGCAGCGGGTGCTGCTGATCGACCTGGATCCTCAGGGCAACGCCACGATGGGCAGCGGCGTGGACAAGCGCACGCTGAACCGCACCGTTTATCACGTGCTGCTGGGCCTGGCCAGCGCCGCCGAAGCGACCGTGCGCCCGCCCGACGGAACGTACGACCTGATCGGAGCCAATCGCGAGCTGGCCGGCGCCGAGATCGAACTGGTCGACCTGGACCACCGTGAATTGCGTCTGCGCAGGGCGCTGGAGCCGCTGGCCGACACGTACGACTTCGTGCTGATCGACTGCCCGCCTTCGCTGTCGCTGCTGACGCTGAACGGCCTGTGCGCCGTGCAGGGCGTGATCATCCCGATGCAATGCGAGTACTTCGCCCTGGAGGGACTGACCGACCTGGTCAACACCATCAAACGGGTTCACGCCGGCCTGAACCACGACCTGCAGCTGATCGGCCTGCTGCGCGTGATGTTCGATCCGCGCATGACGTTGCAGCAGCAGGTGTCGGAGCAGCTGGAGTCGCATTTCGGCGACAAGGTGTTCCGCACGATCATTCCCCGCAACGTGCGCCTGGCCGAAGCTCCGAGCCACGGCGTGCCCGGGGTCGTGTTCGATCGCAACGCGCGCGGAGCGCAGGCCTATGTGTCGTTCGGGGCCGAAGTGATCGAGCGGGTCCGATCGATGCGAGACGGCTCATGATGATTCGAAGACCGAAAGGGCTCGGACGCGGACTGGACGCGTTGCTGGGCGAAACCGGGGCGGCGGTGGAAGCGCCGCCCGGCTCGCCGCACGTGCTGCCGCTGGCGCAACTGCGCCCCGGCCGCTATCAGCCCCGCACGAAAATGGATCCCGAAGCCCTGAGCGAGCTGGCCGATTCGATCCGCGCTCAGGGCGTGATCCAGCCGATCCTGGTGCGCCCGCTCGGCGAGGAGACCTACGAGATCATCGCCGGCGAGCGGCGCTTCCGTGCTGCGCAGCTCGCGGGTCTGGACGAAGTCCCGGTGCTGGTAAAGCTGGTGGCCGACGAGGCGGCCCTGGCGATCGCGCTGATCGAGAACATACAGCGCGAGGACCTGAACGCGCTCGAGCAGGCCCATGGCGTGCAACGGCTGATCCGCGAATTCGGATTCACGCACGAGCAGGCGGCGCAGGCGATTGGCCGATCGCGCAGCGCCACCACCAACCTGCTGCGCCTGCTGAACCTGGCGAGCCCGGTCCAGCAGCTCCTGATGGACGGCGCGGTCGAAATGGGACACGCGCGCGCGCTGCTGCCGCTGCAGGCCGCCGAGCAGATCCAGCTCGGACAGCACATCGCGGCACGGGGCCTTTCGGTGCGCGAGGCCGAAGCGCTGGTCGAGCGCGCGCTTCGGCCAGCGCGCCCGCCCGCAGCCCGGCCGGCGGCGGACCGCGACGTGGCCCGCCTGCAGGAGGAACTGTCTGATGCGCTGGGTACCACCGTTGCGATCCGCGTGGCCGCCAAAGGCAAGGGACAGATCAGGATCGAGTTCGCCAGCCTGGATCAGCTGCAGGGCCTGATCGACCGCTTGCGCCTGTGACATTGCCTTGCGCGACATCAAAAGCGCGGGGCCAGCTCAACTTGCTCTGGATGACACGGCACCGTAAACTTTACCGGCTGTGGGGGAGATGGCCGCGGTGTCGCGTCACCAGGATGCCGGCGATCGTGCGTGCAGCGTAGCCGCGGCGAGGCCCAGCGATGTTCCGGGTCGTCGTCGTGCAGTTTCTCACCTCGATGGTCGTTGCGGCGGGTGCGTGGGCGATCGGAGGCCAGCACGCGGCGGTTTCGTCGTTGCTGGGTGGTTTTGCATGCACTCTGCCCAATGGCTTGTTTGCGTTGAATCTGGCGTGGCTCGGGCACCTGCCACAGTCACGCGCGGGCAACAGCGGATCGGGACGTGCGAAGTATGCGCTCACACTCCTGGCCGGTGAGTTCATCAAGGTCGTCCTGACGATCGGGCTGCTGTTTCTGATCGCCCGGACGGTGCGGGACGTGGTCTGGCCGGCGCTGATCGCTGGGGTCGCCGCCGTGTTGTTGATGCAAGGTGCTGCGCTGATCCGGCGGTGAACCGTACCGGCAGGCCGGCAGGAAACTAGAAATCAAAAAATGGCATCCGCCGAATCCGTGACGGGCTCCGAGTACATCGCGCACCATCTGCGCCAGTTTGCCAGCGCCCCGCAAAACGGCCTGTTCGACTTTTCCATCATCCATTACGACACGGTCGCCTTTTCGCTGCTGACGCTGGCCCTGGTCATGCTGGCGCTGCACCTGGTGGCGCGCCGCTTCACCGCCGGCGCACCGGGCCGCCTGCAGGCCGCCATCGAGGCCCTGGTCGAGCTGGTCGACGAACAGGCCAAGGCGATCGTCCCGGTCGACCGCACCTACGCCGCGCCGCTGGCGCTGACCGTTTTCCTGTGGGTCACGCTGATGAACGCGGTCGACCTGCTGCCGGTCGACCTGATCCCGCGGGTGGCCGGATGGTTCGGATTCGAGCACCTGCGCCCCCTGGTGACGGCCGACGTGAACGCGCCGCTCGGCATGGCGCTGGGCGTGCTGGTGCTGTCGTTGTACTACGGTATCAAGATCAAGGGCCTGTTCGGCTTCCTGAAAGAGCTGTTCACGGCGCCCTTCGGACAGGTGCACCTGAGCCTGAACCCGCTGACCTGGGTGGGGGCGCTGTTCCTGGCAGCCGCCAACTTCGGACTGAACATCATCGAGTACGTCTCCAAGACGTTCTCGATGGGGATGCGGCTGTTCGGCAACATGTACGCCGGCGAGCTGCTGTTTTTCCTGCTCGCGCTGCTGGGCGGCGGCATCGCGCTGAACTCGCTGCACGGCGCGCTGGTCAGCTTCTTCCTGGCCATCGGCCACGCGCTCCTGGGTGCGGCGTGGGCCATATTCCACATCCTGATCATCGTGCTGCAGGCCTTCATTTTCATGATGCTGACCCTGGTCTACATCGGCCAGGCCCAGGAATCGCACGCCGCGCACTGACGCACCCGACCCGATTTCAATTCACGCTCATATATGGATAGGAGAAACAATGACTAACGTCGGCCTGGTCGCCATCGCCTGCGGCCTGATCATCGGACTGGGCGCCAGCGGCGCCTGCATCGGCATCGGCATCATGTCCGGCAAGTTCATCGAATCGTCGGCGCGCCAGCCCGAACTGATGAACGCGCTGCAGACCAAGGTCTTCCTGCTGCTGGGGCTGATCGACGCGTCGTTCATCATCGGAACCGGCATCGCGCTGTGGTTCGCGACCGCCAGCCCGTTCAAGGGCTGAGCGCGCCCGGCTCGATTCTGGTCCATCAACCATCGCGGGGGGGATCCGCAAGGTCCCCTTCGCACGTCCGGGTGCCGCATGAACCTGAATGCCACGCTATTCGTCCAGGCCGTCGCCCTTTTCATCGCCGGCTGGATCACGATGAAGTTCTTCTGGCCGCTGCTGATCCGCGCGTTGGACGAGCGGCGCCAGAAGATCGCCGACGGCCTGGCCGCCGCCGAGCAGGGAACCCGCAGCCTGGGTGAAGCCCAGCGCCGGGTCGCGCTGCTCGACTCCGAGGCCCGCTCCCGCGCCCAGACGCTGATCGCCGACAGCGAGAAGCGCGCCCAGGCAATCATCGAGCAGGCCAAGGCGCAGGCCAAGGTCGACGGCGACCGCCTGATCGAGGCCGCCCGTGCCGAGGCCGAGCAGCAGGTGGTGCGCGCCAAGACGGTGCTGCGCGACCAGGTCGCCGCGCTGGCCGTGGCCGGCGCCGAGCAGATCCTGAAGCGCGAGGTCAACGTCAAGGTTCACGCCGAGCTGCTCAACCAGCTCAAGGCGCAGTTGTAGCCATGGCCGAGCTCTCGACCGTCGCCCGACCCTACGCCGGGGCCCTGTTCTCGACGGCCGCCGCCAAAGGCGCCACCGACGCCTGGCTGCCGCTGCTGCAGGCACTGGCGCAGGCGGTGGCCCAACCGCAAGTGGCCAGCATCGCGTCCGACCCGCGCCTGTCCGACGCGCAGACCTTCGACCTGATCCGCGCCGTCGTGCCCGCCCCACTGCCCCAGGAGCTCGCCACTTTCCTGAAGCTGGTGATCGAGAACGACCGCCTGGCGACCCTGCCCGAGGTCGCCGCGCAGTTTCGCGCCCTGAAGAACGACGCCGACGGCACGGCCGACTGCCTGATCGAGACGGCCTTCGAGCTCAGCGATGCCCAGCTCGGCGACCTGCTCCAGGGCCTCGGCCGCAAGTTCCCGGGCCGGCTCAAACCGGAGCTGCGGCTGCAACCGCAACTGATCGGCGGCGTGCGCGTCACGGTGGGCGACCGCGTGCTGGACGGCTCGGTGCGGGCCCGTCTGGACGCGATGCGCGCGCAACTGACTACGTAACAACGATGGCCCGGAGTCCGACATGCAACTGAACCCTTCCGAAATCAGCGAGCTGCTCAGGAGCCGCATCCAGCAGCTGGGCGTCGACACCGATGTCCGTACCCAGGGCGTCGTGGTGACGGTGACCGACGGGATCTGCCGGATCCACGGCCTGTCCGACGCGATGCAAGGCGAGATCCTGGAGTTCAAGGACAACACCTTCGGCCTGGCGCTGAACCTGGAGCGCGATTCGGTCGGCAGCGTGATCCTGGGCGACTACGTACACATCTCCGAGGGCGACATCGTCAAGACCACCGGGCGCATCCTGGATGTGCCGGTCGGCCCGGAGCTGCTCGGCCGCGTGGTCAACGCGCTGGGACAGCCGATCGACGGCAAGGGCGCGGTCAACGCCCAGGCGCGCGACGTGATCGAAAAGGTCGCGCCCGGCGTGATCTTCCGCAAATCGGTTTCGCAACCGGTGCAAACCGGCCTGAAGGCGATCGACTCCATGGTGCCGATCGGCCGCGGTCAGCGCGAGCTCATCATCGGCGACCGCCAGACCGGCAAGACGGCGGTCGCGATCGACACCATCATCAACTCCAAGGGCAAAGACCTGGTCTGCGTGTACGTGGCCATCGGCCAGAAGGCCTCCACCATCGCCAACGTGGTGCGCAAGCTGGAGGAGACCGGCGCGATGGCCTACACGATCGTCGTGGCCGCGGCCGCGTCCGAGTCGGCCGCCATGCAGTACATCGCTCCGTACTCCGGCTGCACCATGGGCGAGTACTTCCGCGACCGCGGCCAGGACGCGCTGATCATCTACGACGACCTGACCAAGCAGGCCTGGGCCTACCGCCAGATCTCGCTGCTGCTGCGCCGGCCGCCCGGGCGGGAAGCCTATCCCGGCGACGTGTTCTACCTGCACTCGCGCCTGCTGGAGCGCGCGGCGCGCGTGAACGAGGAGTACGTCGAGAAGTTCACCGGCGGCAAGGTCAAGGGCAAAACCGGGTCGCTCACCGCGCTTCCGATCATCGAAACGCAGGCCGGCGACGTCACCGCCTTCGTGCCGACCAACGTGATCTCGATCACCGACGGTCAGATCTTCCTGGAAACGGATCTGTTCAACGCCGGCATCCGGCCCGCCATCAATGCGGGCATTTCGGTGTCGCGGGTCGGTGGCGCCGCCCAGACCAAGGTCATCAAGAAGCTGGGCGGCGGGGTGCGCCTGGCCCTGGCCCAGTACCGGGAGCTCGCCGCGTTCGCGCAGTTCGCCTCGGACCTGGACGAGGCCACCCGCAAGCAGCTCGAGCGCGGCCGCATGGTCACCGAGCTGATGAAGCAGGCGCAGTATCAGCCGCTGGCGGTCTGGGAGCAGGCCGTGGTGCTGTTCGCGGTCAACAACGGCCAGTTCGACGATGTCGAGGTCGGCAAGGCGCTGGCGATGGAGAAGGCGCTGCGGGATGACCTCAAAGCCCGGCACCGGGCGCTGATCGATCGCATCGAGTCGACCAAGGACCTGACCAAGGACGACGAGGCGGCGCTGCTGGAGGCGATCAAGGCGTTCAAGGCGAGCGGCGCCGTCTAGGCGCGGTCCGGGCGCGGGGTCATTAAATGCCGAGCACCAAAGAGATCCGCCTGAAGATCAAGAGCGTGCAGAACACGCGCAAGATCACCAAGGCCATGCAGATGGTCGCCGCCTCCAAGATGCGCAAGGCGCAGGACCGGATGCGCGCGGCCCGGCCTTACGGCGACAAGATCCGCAATATCGTGGCGCGGCTGGCCCAGGCCAACCCGGAGTACCGACACCCGTTTGTCGTGCGGCGGCCCCAGATCCGGGCCGTCGGGCTGATTCTGGTGTCGACCGACAAGGGGCTGTGCGGCGGCTTGAACACCAACACGCAGCGCGCCGTGCTGGCCCGAGTGAAGCAGTGGGAAGCGGCGCAGCAGAAGCTGCAGGCCACCGCGATCGGCAACAAGGGGCTGGGCTTCCTGCAGCGCCTGCGCGCCAACATCACCTCGCAGCTGATCCAGCTGGGGGACACCCCGAACCTGGACAAGCTGATCGGGCCGGTCAAGGTGCAGCTGGACGCCTATGCGCGCGGCGAAGTCGATGCCGTCCATCTCGCCTATTCGCGCTTCATCAACACGATGAAGCAGGAGACCGTGATCGAGCAGCTGCTGCCGCTGTCCAGCGAGCGCTTTGCCCAGAGCGATGAGGAGCGTCGCGCCTACGCCTGGGACTACCTGTACGAACCCGATCCGCAGCGGGTGATCGACGAGCTGATGACGCGTTACGTGGAGGCCCTGGTGTACCAGGCGGTCGCCGAGAACATGGCCTCGGAGCAAAGCGCCCGGATGGTCGCGATGAAAGCGGCTTCCGACAACGCCAAGAAGCTGATCGACGAGCTGCAGCTCATCTACAACAAGACACGCCAGGCCGGCATCACCAAGGAGATTTCGGAAATCGTCGGTGGTGCCGCAGCCGTGGCTTGATCAGATTTCGAACATCGAGGCCCATATGTCCAAAGGAAGCATCGTTCAATCCATCGGAGCCGTCGTCGATATCGAGTTCCCGCGTGACCAGATGCCGCACGTGTACGACGCGCTGGTGCTGGAAGCCGATCCGACCAACCGTCTGGTCGAGCAAGGACTCACTTTCGAGGTGCAGCAGCAGCTGGGCGACGGCGTGGTGCGCACCATCGCGATGGGCTCCAGCGACGGCCTGAAGCGCGGCATGCAGGTTCGCGGCACCGGCGAAGGCATCAAGGTGCCGGTGGGCGCCGCAACGCTGGGCCGCATCATGGACGTGCTGGGGCGCCCGATCGACGAGGGCGGCCCCATCAAGACCGAGGAGCGGCGCGAGATTCATCAGCCCTCGCCCAGCTTCGAGGAGCTGTCGCCCTCGGTCGAGCTGCTGGAAACCGGCATCAAGGTGATCGACCTGATCTGCCCGTTCGCCAAGGGTGGAAAGATCGGCCTGTTCGGCGGCGCCGGCGTCGGCAAGACCGTCAACATGCTGGAGCTGATCAACAACATCGCGACCCAGCATTCGGGCCTGTCGGTGTTTGCCGGGGTGGGCGAGCGCACGCGCGAAGGCAACGACTTCTACCACGAGATGATCGAGGCGGGCGTGGTCAAGCTCGACAACCTGCCCGAGTCGAAGGTCGCGATGGTGTTCGGCCAGATGAACGAGCCGCCCGGCAACCGGCTGCGCGTCGGACTGACGGGACTTACGATCGCCGAGCGTTTTCGCGACGACGGGCGCGACATCCTGTTTTTCGTCGACAACATCTACCGCTACACGCTGGCCGGCACCGAGGTGTCGGCGCTGCTGGGCCGGATGCCGTCGGCGGTGGGCTACCAGCCGACCCTGGCCGAGGAGATGGGGAAGCTGCAGGAACGCATCGTCTCGACCAAGACCGGCTCGATCACGTCGGTGCAGGCCGTGTACGTGCCGGCCGACGACCTGACCGACCCCAGCCCCGCGACCACCTTCGGCCACCTGGACGCGACCGTGGTGCTGAGCCGCGACATCGCCTCGCTCGGCATCTATCCAGCGGTGGACCCGCTGGATTCGACCTCGCGCCAGGTCGACCCGAACACGATCGGCGAGGAGCACTACACGACCACGCGGCGCGTGCAGGCGACGCTGCAGCGCTACAAGGAGCTGCGCGACATCATCGCGATCCTCGGCATGGACGAGCTCTCGCCCGAGGACAAGCTGGCGGTGACGCGCGCCCGCAAGATCCAGCGCTTCCTGTCGCAGCCGTTCCACGTGGCCGAGGTGTTCACCGGCTCGCCGGGCAAGTACGTGCCGCTGAAGGAGACGATCCGTGGCTTCAAGATGCTGGTCGACGGCGAATGCGATGCGATGCCCGAGCAGGCCTTCTACATGGTCGGATCGATCGACGAGGCCCTCGAGAAGGCCAAAACCCTGAAGTGACCGCGAAAGGCTGATGCGTGACTGCCACCATGCACGTCGATGTGGTCAGCGCCGAGGAAGCGATCTTCGGCGGCGACGCCGAGTTCGTCGTTCTGCCCGGCGAGGCCGGTGAACTGGGCATCTACCCGCGCCACGCGCCGTTGATCACCCGCATCAAACCGGGCGTGGTGCGGATCCGGGTGCCCGGCCGCAGCGACGAGGAGCAGATATTCGTCGCCGGCGGCATCCTGGAGGTTCAGCCGCACGTGGTGACGGTGCTGGCGGATACCGCGATCCGGGGGCGCGACCTGGACGAGGCCAAGGCCAATGAGGCGCTCAAGCGCGCCGAGGAAGCGCGCCGCAGCGCGACCGACAAGCTGGACATCGCGCACGTGGAGGCCGAGATTTCGATCCTGGCGGCCCAGCTGGCCGCGATCCGCAAGCTGCGCGGCAAGTAGCGCATCGCATCGGATTTCCCGACTCGCCGCGTGGATTGATCGGCGTCAGAAGAACGCGACATGGGATCGCACGCTGCGTCCATCGTCGCGCCCTGCGTGAAATAATCGCGCTCGCTCGGGGGAGTGCAAGGGCCGCACAACAGGCCCGGCGGGACATTTCATGCCTGCACTCCGGTACCGGTTCACCCCGGTTGCACTCGCCCTCGCATTGTCCGGCCCGACCCAGGCGCAATCGCCGGCCGGCGATGCCGCTGCCGACAACGCGCCGATCCCAGTCGTGGTCGTGACGGCCACCCGCACCGAGCGCGACCCGCTCGACGTGCCGGCCTCGGTGGACGTGATCCAGCGCGCGGACCTGCACGACGCCCAGCTGCGCGTGAACGTGTCCGAAACGCTCGACCGCATCCCCGGTGTGGTCGCGCTGAACCGCCAGAACTACGCGCAGGATCTGCAGATCTCGATCCGCGGTTTCGGCGCCCGCTCCTCGTTCGGCGTGCGCGGGGTGCGGCTGTACGTCGATGGGGTGCCGGCGACGCTGCCGGACGGCCAGGGCCAGGTCTCGAACTTTCCGCTGAACGCGGCCGAGCGCATCGAGGTGCTGCGTGGGCCGTTTTCGGCGCTGTACGGCAACTCCTCCGGCGGCGTGATCGTGTTGACCACGGCGCTGCATCCGATGCCTTTCGGCGGCGAGGTGAGCGTCGCAGCCGGCTCCAACGACACGCAGCGCAGCGCGGCCGACCTGGCCGGCGGCAGCGAATCGTTCGACTACGCGCTGGACGGGGAGATCTTCCACACCGGTGGCTTTCGGCCGCACAGCGCAGCCGAGCGCGGCATCCTGAACCTGCGGGCCGGCTTCCTGGACACGCCGTTCGGAAAACTGCGGCTGTCGGTCAACTCGCTCGAGTCGGGCAACGCGCAGGACCCGATGGGCCTGACCCGCGCGTTGCTGCAGGCCAACCCGGACCAGACGGCGATTCAGGCGCTGCAGTTCAACACCCGCAAAAGCACGCGGCAGGCCACGCTCGGCGCCAACGTTCGCTCGGACCTGGGCGTGGCGCAGCTCGAGACCTCGCTGTGGTGGGGCGATCGCGGGATTCGCCAGTTTCAATCCATTCCGCTCACGACCGAAAGCTCTCCCTTGAGCCCCGGCGGAGTGATCGACCTGGGCCGGCATTTCGGCGGAATCGATACGCGCGCCACTTTCGAGACGGGCATCCTCACAACCACCGGCGGGCTGGACTTCGAGCGGCTGGACGAGGACCGCATGGGCTTCAACAATTACATCAGCCGCACCATGAACCCGTCATCGTGCACGGCGCCAGGGGTGCACTGCGGCGTTCTGGGGGCGTTGCGCCGCGACGAGACCAACACGGTCGACTCGCTCGATCCCTACCTGCAGACCGAGGCGCGCCTGGGCGAGGCCTGGCGGGTGCTGGCGGGCGCGCGTTACTCGCACCTGCGGTTCGATTCGAGCGACCACCTGGCCCAGATCGGCGGATCGGGCGGCGTCACCTACCGTGCGCTGAACCCGACCGCCGGCCTGGTGTTCCGGGTCACGCCGCAGGTGAGCACTTACCTGTCCTACGGACGCGGCTTCGAAACCCCGACCCTGGACGAAATGGCGTACCGGCCGGACGGCAACCCGGGTCTGAACACCGCGCTGCAAGCGGCACGCAGCGACAACTACGAGGTGGGCGCCAAGGCTCGGCTGCAGACGGGCCTGAGCGCCACGGCCGCGCTGTTCTCGACCCGCACCACCAACGACATCGTGGTGCAGAGCAATTTCAACGGGCGCTCCACTTATTACAACGCCGCTCAGACGCGGCGCGACGGCGTCGAGACCTCGCTCGAAGCGCACCCCGGGGCCGGCTGGACGCTCGCCGCCAGCGCCTCGCTGATCGACGCCCATTTCGCCAACAGCTTCCTGACCTGCCCGTCGCCGCCCTGCTCCAGCAACGCGCAGCGCAAGCTGGTGCGCGCCGGCAACAAGCTGCCCTCCGTTCCCGCCCGCACCGCCTGGGCCCAGGCCCGGTACAACACCGGCCCGCTCGAGCTGTCCGTGCTGGCGCACATCCAATCGGCTCTGTACGTCAACGACCTCAACAGCGACTACGCGGGGGGCGCCGGCGTGTTCGACGCCGCCGTCGGATACACCGGCAGCTGGGGGCCGCTGCGCCCGCACTTCTTTGCGCGCGCGGACAACCTGGCCAACCGCCGCTACGTCGGATCGGTGATCGTCAACGAGTCCAACGGCCGTTTCTTCGAGCCGGCGCCGACGCGGACGTGGCTGTTCGGGTTCGATCTGCCGTTTTGAGCGCCCTGGGTGGGGGTGGGGGTCAAGGCAAGCCCGGCTACCCCACCGGCCTGGCGCGCGCGACCACGCGCGTGATGCGCCACTGCTGCAGGATCGACAGCGCGTTGTTCACGACCCAGTAGAGAACAAGCCCGGCCGGGAAGAAGAAGAACATGGCGCCGAAGATGAACGGCATGATCGCCATCATCTTGGCCTGGACCGGATCCGGCGGGGTCGGGTTCAGCTTGTACTGGATCCACATGCTGGCCATCATCACGATCGGCAGCACGAACCACGCATCGGGTGTGGCCAGGTCCCGGATCCACAGGATCCAGGGCGCGTTGCGCATCTCCACCGACGCCAGCAGCACCCAGTACAGCGAGATGAACACGGGAATCTGGACCAGCACGGGCAGGCACCCCATCAGCGGGTTGATCTTTTCCTGCTTGTACAGCTCCATCATCGCCAGCTGCAGTTTCTGCCGGTCCTCGCCGAACTGCTCGCGCAGCCGGACCATTTTCGGCTGCAGCTCCTTCATCTTGGCCATCGACTTGTAGCTGGCAGCCGACAGCGGATAAAACACGGCCTTGATCAGCACCGTGAGCAGCACGATGGCCCAGCCCCAGTTGCCGACCAGCCAGTGGAGCGACCCCAGCAGCCAGAACAGCGGCTTCGCGATCGGGGTGAGCCGCCCGTAATCGGCCACCCGGTCCAGCTCGGGAGCGATCGCCTCCAGCGTCTTCTGATCCTGCGGCCCGACGTACAGGGTCGCCGCCAGCGAGGTGTGCGCCCCGGCGGCGAGCGGGCCCAGCTTGAGCAGCGCGCCCGCCGAGTACAAGCGGTCGCGGTCCATTGCATAGTATTCGCGGTGGGCCCCTTGCGGCGGCACCCAGGCGGCGACGAAGTAGTGCTGCACCATGGCAACCCAGCCGTCATCGGCCGGCTTCAGATCGTCGGCCTTCTTCTTATCGACGTCCTCGAACGAGATCTTGCGGTACTTGTCGATGTCCGAGTAGAACGCCGGCCCCGTATAAGAGCGCGCAAAGTAGGAGTCGTCTCCCGCCGAGCTGCCGTCGCGCACCAGTTGCAGGTACAGCGACGGTGAGGCCGCCTCGCCTCCGACGTTGGTGATCTCGTGCTCGACCTGGATGTCGTAGTGTCCGCGACGGAACGTGAAGGTCTTGACCAGGCGGACGCCGCCGGAGGTGGCCTCGAAGCGCACCGCCAGCGTGTCCTGCCCGTCGCCCAGCACGCGCGGCCCGGGGGCAGCCTCGAACAGCGTGGCGCCGTGATTCGGGAACGGGTTGCCCGCCGGGCCCCCGATCAACCCCGTCTGCGCCTGATAGACGTGACCGGTGCTGGTGTCGAGCAGCACCATGTGGACGTTGCCGCTCAGCGCGCCGCTGGCGTGGCCGACTCCCTGCGAATGCAGAAAGTTGGTCAGCCCCAGCAAGCGGGCCAGCCCCTGCTCGGTCCAATCCAGGGCCACCCTTTGCGTCGGCAGCTCGACCCGGACCAGCGTCGCACCCATCGGGTCGAACTGGGCCCGGATCACGTCCGTCTGAATCTGCACGCGCTGCAGGCCCGCGGCGGCGACCGCTTGCGGTGGTGTGGTCGGTGCCGATGGCGCCGAGGCCTGGCCGTTCGGCGTGGGGATCTCGCCCGGAGTCCGGGCGACCGCGCCCGGTGCATTTGGCGCCGGCGCCGTCACCGCCGGGGGCGGCGCGGTGCGTGCCTGGTACATCTGCCAGCGTTCCCACAGCAGGATCAACGACAGGCCGAAGACGGTCCAGAGAATCGTGCGCTGAATGTCCATGTTGTTCAAAAAAGGGGCGCCGAAGGCAAGCGATCAGCGCCAGTGGAACTCATCCGGCACCGGATCGATGCCTCCCTCGTGCCAGGGGTTGCAGCGAAGCACCCGGCGCGCGGCCAGCCAGCTGCCCCGGGCGGCGCCGTGCCGACCGATGGCCTGCCGGGCGTATTCCGAGCAGGTCGGCCAATGACGGCACTGGTTGCCGACCCAAGGGCTCAGCACGACCTGGTAGCCGCGGATCAGCCCGATCAGCAGCGCTTTCATCGGCGCTTTCATCTGATCCGATCCTGGCAATCCCGCGCGCGGGCGGCGGCCTCAGGGCGGCGCGCGCCCGCGCCGCCGGGGCCGGCTCCGTCATGACGGGAGCCCAGATGCCGGGCGAGCTGGCCGATCAGCGCGTCGGCCTCGGTGCGCAGCGAGCTCTTCACTTGCGACAGACTCATTTCGGTGGGTGTCGGTAACGGGCTGCGCAGGCGCAACACGATATCGACCTGGCGGTCCTGCGCCAGCGCACGCAGGGCACCGGCGCCATGGCGGGCAGCCTCGCGCAGCACCCGTTTGACCATTGTGCGCTGCACCGCCCGGCGCGCCTGCCGCCGCCCCACCGTGAAACCAAAGCGTAGGCCGGCGCCACCGGCCTCGAGCCGGCCTGCCGGGATCGACGGCTCCACAGCGTCCTTCGATCCGGGCGGCGACGACTCCGGCTCCGATCCGGCCACCCGAGGATTGACCCTGGCCGATATGGCGACCCATTGGCGGGCCGCCCGCCAGGTCGCACGCTCGCCGGCCAGGGCCCCGAACTGCTCCGGTGTGCGCAGCCGTTCGGAGCGCGCGAGCGCGCGGCCTGGCGGCATGGGCGCGCAGCGCGGCTCAGACCGCGAGGCGCTTTCGCCCCTTGGCGCGCCGCGCATTCAACACGGCCCGGCCGCCGCGCGTGCTCATGCGCTCCCGGAAGCCATGGGTGCGCTTGCGCTTAACCACGGAAGGCTGAAAGGTTCGTTTGGTGGCCACGTTCGCAATCCCGGTTCGTTGATCTCGCCACAGAATGGCAAAGCCCGCTATTAGACGCGACCATCCGACCGTACGTCAAACGCGCTGCGAGCGGGGCTCGCCGCGGTGCGGCGAAGCACCCGAGCGCGCACCGCGGCCCTGCCTGTGAGCGTATACTTACTGTCTGGAATGAACAGTCCCCAAGCTGATTCTATATGACCATGACCCGATGAGAATATCGCCTCGGCTTGTGGATAACTCGGACCGGCGCAAGTACAATTCAGCCTCGGTCACGCCGGTCGCGGGCTCGAATTCCGATGCAGATCGGAGCGGCCACCGTCTCCGAATTTGCGTTGGGGTCCGCCACGGGCAGCACGGCCGCCGACGCAGGACCTTGGAACTTACAACGACAGGCGCCGGCGCGCATGCGACCGGCGGGCGGCGGGACCAGCAAACGATGCTCACGTTTTGGCAAGATTGCTCGCGGCTTTTGGAAAGCGAGCTCACGCCTCAGCAATTTGCGGCGTGGATCAAGCCCCTGAAGGCGATCAACTTCGACGACGAAACCGGCGACCTGCACATCGGCGCGCCCAATCGACTCAAGCTCGACGCCGTCAGGTCCCAATTTTCGGCGCGCATTCAGGCCGCGGTCGCCAGCGTGCTGCACCGGCCCGTGAACGTCGTGTTCGAGGTCGAGGCCGACGCCGGCGAGGAAACGGTCGCGCGCGACGCACCCGCCGCCGACTCGCCGGAAGTGTGCGCGCCCGCGGTCGCCAGCCTTCAGAACCAGGAGCGGGCGCGACTGAATTCGATGTTGACCTTCGATAATTTCGTCACCGGCAAGGCGAACCAGCTGGCCCGCGCCGCTGCGATGCAGGTGACCGAAAACGTGGGCAGCTCGTACAACCCGCTGTTCCTGTACGGCGGGGTCGGACTCGGCAAGACGCACCTGGTGCACGCGGTCGGCAACGGCGTGCTGGCGCGGCGGCCCAACGCCAAGGTGCGCTACATCCATGCCGAGCAGTATGTGAGCGACGTCGTGCGGGCCTACCAGCGCAAGGCCTTCGACGATTTCAAACGTTATTACCATTCGCTCGATCTGCTGCTGATCGACGACATCCAGTTTTTCGCCGGAAAGAGCCGCACGCAGGAAGAGTTCTTCTACGCGTTCGAGGCCCTGGTGGCCGGCCGCAAGCAGATCATCATTACCAGCGACACCTACCCGAAGGAATTGAAAGACATCGAAGACCGGCTGGTGTCGCGCTTCGCCTCCGGGCTGACCGTCGCCGTCGAGCCGCCCGAGCTGGAGATGCGGGTGGCGATCCTGTTGAAGAAGGCCGAGCTCGAAGGCAGCGAGTTGCAAGAGGACGTGGCGTTTTTCATCGCCAAGAACCTGCGCAGCAATGTGCGCGAGCTGGAAGGCGCGCTGCGCAAGGTGCTCGCTTTTGCCTCGTTCCATGCGCGCCCGATCACCGTCGAGCTGGCGCGCGAGGCGCTAAAGGACCTGTTGCAGGCCAGTACCGGACAGATCACGGTCGAGCTGATCCAGAGAACCGTGGCCGACTACTACAAGATCAAGGTCTCCGACATGTACAGCAAGCGGCGCCCGACCAGCATCGCGGCCCCGCGCCAGGTTGCGATGTACCTGACCAAGGAGCTGACCCAGAAGAGCCTGCCGGAAATCGGAGAGTTGTTTGGTGGTCGTGACCATACGACGGTGCTGCACGCGGTTCGCAAGATCTCCGATGCCCGCGCCAAGGACACCGAGTTGAACCATGCTTTGCACGTGCTCGAACAGACGCTGAAGGGGTGAGGGTGACGGTCGCGCAAAGCCTGTGGACAAGCTCCAGGAACCCCGATGGTTTTGTGAATAAAGAGCGCGCCGGCGGCACCGGTCCGCAGTTCCGCCGTTCGGTCCACCGGTTTCAAGGCGCCCGCGGTGACACTTATCCACACGATTGCGACCTCGCAAGTACCTGCGCGGAAAGGGATTTCAGGACTTATCCCCGGTGGTGCCCGCCATTATTAGTTAATTACTACCAAAAGAGGACATAAGCAATGCAACTTGTCAAAGCGCCGCGAGATGCTTTGCTCAAACCGTTGCAGGTTGTTGGAGGCATCGTCGAACGGCGCCAGACCCTTCCGATCCTGGCGAACGTATTGCTGCGCCGCGATGGCGAGCGGCTGTCGTTCACCGCGACCGATCTGGAGATCCAGATTGAAACCGGCGCCGACCTGTGCAGCGGAAAGGATTCGGCGGCCACCACCGTGTCGGCCCGAAAACTGCTGGACATCCTGCGCGCCTTGCCCGACGACGAAGTGAACCTGTCGCTGCTGAACCGCCGGCTGACCGTGCAGTGCGGGCGCAGCCGCTTCAATCTGCAGACGCTGGCGGCCGAAGAATTTCCGACCGTCACTCAGGCCGAATTCAATGTCGATTTCACGCTGCCCGCCTCCGCGTTCAAACACCTGCTGTGGATGGTGCACTTTGCGATGGCGGCGCAGGACATCCGCTACTACCTGAACGGCATGCTGCTGGTGTGCGAAGGCAACCGGGTGCGGGCGGTGGCGACCGACGGCCACCGGCTGGCGATGTGCGAGACGACGCGCGAAGGCGAATCGGCCGCGGTCGAGGTCATCATCCCGCGCAAGACGGTGCTCGAATTGACCCGCTTGCTGCCGGATGGCGACGAGGCGGTGCGGATCCAGATTGCCAGCGGGCAAGTGCGCATCTCCTTCGGTACGGTGGAGTTCGTCTCCAAGCTGGTGGAAGGAAAGTTCCCCGATTACGTCAAGGTGATCCCGGCCGCCAATCCCAAGCAGTTCCTGATCGGGCGCGAATCGCTGATGCAAGCCCTGTCGCGCGTGGCCATTTTGACCACCGACAAGTTCAAGGGCGTGCGTTGCGTGCTGGCGCCGGGGTCGCTGAAGATCAGCTCGACCAACACCGACCAGGAAGAGGCACAGGAGGAAATCGAGATCGACTACGCGGGCGAACCGCTCGACATCGGGTTCAACGTGACCTATCTGCTCGACGTGCTGGCCAACCTGAAAAACGAGCAGTTGAAGTTCGCGTTCGGCGATGCGCTCGGCAGCGCGCTGGTGACGCTGCCCGATTCGGACCGGTTCAAGTACGTGGTGATGCCGATGCGGATTTGACGCATCCAGCCCGCTGGCGCGATCACCCATCCAAGCTGCTTAACCTGTTGAGACTGTCGAGCATGTCCGCTGTACCCACTCCGAGCACTCCTTCGCACAACGGCTCCAACGGCAACGGCCGCCACGACGCGCCGCCCGCCAACGACTACGGCGCCGAGAGCATCCAGATCCTGGAGGGCCTGGAGGCGGTCCGCAAGCGTCCCGGCATGTACATCGGCGACACGCAGGACGGCACCGGCCTGCACCACATGGTGTTCGAGGTCGTCGACAACTCGATCGACGAGGCCCTGGCCGGTTTCTGCGACGACATCGTGGTGACGATCCACACGGACAACTCGATCTCGGTGATCGACAACGGCCGCGGCATTCCGACCGACATCAAGCTGGACGACAAGCACGATCCGAAGCGCTCGGCGGCCGAGATCGCCTTGACCGAGCTGCACGCGGGCGGCAAGTTCAACCAGAACAGCTACAAGGTGTCCGGCGGTCTGCACGGCGTGGGCGTGTCGTGCGTCAACGCGCTGTCCAAGTGGCTGCGGCTGACGGTGCGCCGCGACGGCCGCGTGCATTTCCTGGAGTTCAAACGCGGCGACGTGCAGGGGCGCGTGGCCGGCACGGTCGAGCTCGAAGGCGCCCCGGTTGCCGTGACCCCGATGCGCGTGCTGGGCGAGACCGAAAAGCGCGGCACCGAGGTCCATTTCCTGCCGGACGACGAGATCTTCAACCACATCGAGTTCCACTACGACATCCTGAGCAAGCGGCTGCGGGAGCTGTCCTTCCTGAACAACGGCGTGCGCATCCGCATGGTCGATCAGCGCAGCGGCAAGGAAGAGGACTTCGCATTCGCCGGAGGCGTGCGCGGCTTCGTCGAGTACATCAACAAGAACAAGACGCTGCTGCACCCGACCGTGTTCTACGCGAACGACGAGTCGACCGTCGGTGCCCGCATCCAGGTCGAAGTCGCGATGCAGTGGAACGACGGCTACGTCGAGAACCTGCTCGCGTTCACCAACAACATTCCGCAGAAAGACGGCGGCACCCACATCACGGGGCTGCGTGCGGCGATGACGCGCGTGCTGAACAAGTACATCGAGGAAAAGGAGTTCGCCAAGCGCGCCAAGGTCGAGACCACGGGCGACGACATGCGCGAGGGCCTGACCTGCGTGCTGAGCGTGAAGGTGCCCGAGCCGAAGTTCAGTTCGCAGACCAAGGACAAGCTGGTGTCTTCCGAGGTGCGCCCCGCCGTCGAGGAGGTCGTCGGAAGGGCCCTGGAGACCTTCCTGCTGGAGCGGCCGACCGACGCCCGCATCATCTGCAGCAAGATCGTCGATGCGGCGCGGGCTCGCGAAGCGGCGCGCCGCGCCCGCGAGATGACGCGCCGCAAGGGCGTGCTGGACGGGGCCGGCCTGCCGGGCAAGCTCGCCGACTGCCAGGAGCGCGACCCGGCCAAGAGCGAGCTGTACATCGTCGAAGGCGATTCGGCCGGGGGCTCGGCCAAGCAGGGGCGCGATCGCAAATTCCAGGCCATTTTGCCGCTGCGCGGCAAGGTGCTGAACGTCGAGAAGGCGCGCTTCGACAAGCTGATCGCGTCGGAACAGATCGCCACGCTGATCACGGCCCTGGGCACCAGCATCGGTCCCGACTTCAATCCGGACAAGCTGCGCTATCACCGCATCATCGTGATGACCGATGCCGATGTCGATGGCGCCCACATCCGCACGCTGCTGCTGACGCTGCTGTACCGGCAGATGCCGCAGCTGGTCGAGCGCGGCCACGTGTACATCGCGCAGCCGCCGCTGTACAAGCTCAAGCACGGCAAATCCGAGCGCTACCTGAAGGACGACCACGAACTGGCTCATTACATGCTGGAGCTGGCGCTGCACGAGGCGCAGCTCTTCGCGGACCAGGCCGCCTGGGACGCACAGCGCCCGATCGACGGCGAGGAGCTGGCCGAGCTGGCACGCCGCTACCTGCTGGCCGACGCGATTGTGCAGCGCCTGGCGCGCGTGATCGACCGCGGTGCGCTGGAGGCGATCCTGGCAGGCGTCGCGGTCGACCTGAGCGATGACACCAGCGCTTCGCTGAGCGCCCGGGCGTTGGGCGCTGCGCTGCCCGTCAATGGGGCGGGGCCCGCGAACGTGCGCGCGCAGCGCGACCCGCACACGGACCGCTGCGCGCTGCGGATCGAGCGCCGCCAGCACGGCAACGTGAAGCTCAGCACGATCGACGCCGATTTCGTACTGGGAGCCGACTACGCGGCGCTGACGGCGGCCGCGGCGCAGTTCCGCGGCCTGCTCGGCACCGGCGCGCGCGTGGCGCGCGGCGCGGGCGACAAGCGCAAGGACGCGCCGGTGACCGAGTTTCGCGACGCCATGAGCTGGCTGCTGGCGCAGGCCGAGGCGGGCGTGGCCAAGCAGCGCTACAAAGGCCTGGGCGAGATGAACCCCGCGCAGCTGTGGGAGACCACGATGGACCCGGCGGTGCGGCGCCTGCTGCGGGTGCAGATCGAGGATGCGATCGGCGCCGATGCCATTTTCACGACGCTGATGGGCGACGAGGTCGAGCCGCGGCGGCAGTTCATCGAGGCGAATGCGCTGGCGGCGGGGAATATCGATATTTGAGAATTGCCAAGGCCCTGCATGCCTCTAGTAGAGAGGTTTGCCGCTGGCCGGGTCGACGTAGACTCCGTTGTCCATGCAGCCGGCATTGAACACGCCGTCCGGTAGCCCTTTGGCGCAGAAAACGGGTCCGCCTGGACCGGTCTTACCTACGCCGTTCACGTAACCATCGATGAAGCCTTTCTCCGACATCGCCCCCTGGTGACCGAGCTTGACCGCGCGGTCGAACAGATCCGATGCTTTGGTCAGATTCCGCGCGACACCGTGCCCGTTCTCGTAGCACAGGCCAAGGAAGTAAATGCCGTCGGCCACATTGGCTTTCTCCGCATGCTCCGCCCAGCCGAACGCCGCGCGGTAGTCGATGGCCACCCCCTGCCCTTGATAGTAGGCGCGTGCCAGCAGTGCCTGAGCCAGGCCATTGCCCTGATTTGCAAGGCTTGTCGCCAGCTTCACGGCGTCGGCATAGTGCGCCGCCTGCCATGCAGCCCTGACCGCGTTGAAGCCCGCGCCGGCTGTTGCGCGTCGAGCGTATTCCGAGTCCGGACCCGCCTTGATTCTCTCGCGCAGCTCCTTCGCGCGGGCCGGATCGGCCGGACCTCCGATGCCGGCGTCCAGCATCGTGGCGAGATTGCCCATCGCGTAGACATCGTTCTTGGCCACAGCCCGCTCAAACCAATCGCGGGACTTCCGGAAGCGTTCTTCGACGATTCGCCTCGCGTCCGGCGACAGAGGCGCCGTATTGACGCCCGGATTGATTCCGCCGGCCATGTTGCGGGCGCTCTCGAAGTAGTACTGGCCGAGGAAGCCCATGCCTTTGGCATTGCCCTGAGTCGCGGAGGCCAGCAGCCAACGCTCGGACTCGGCATACGTGCCCGTCCCGGGAGGATTCAGGTGCCTGAGCAGCATGGCCCCGACACCGGCCTGCGCCTCGGAGTCCCCTTTCCTGGCCGCGACCATGAACTGGCGCCAGGCGGTGGCATAGTCCTTCCTGCCGAAGGCCTCGATCGCGGCATTGGTCTCGGGCGGCAGCGACGGGTCGTACTTGACGGCGTCGTTCTTGCCCTGCTCTGGGGCGGCCTTGTCCCGCCGCCAGGTGGCGGTCTGGCCCGCCGCGTTCGTGCACACGACCGTGTCGTCGTCGGTGAATTGATAGGTCCCCGAGTCGTTCGGCGAGGGCGCCGTGGTCCGATACTTGCCATCGGCCGCCGTGAAACCTCCACTTCCCGCCGGCGTGCTGCCGCTGGGCGAGCGCCAGGAATTCGTGTAGCCCTTCGCGTTATGCACGGAAACCATCGTAACCAACTGCCCGTTGACTGGAACACTCGTGACCCAGGTTCCGTAGAACCGCGCGGTATCGTCCGCGGCCCGAGCCCAGTGGGCCGATCCGATCAGTAGCCACACGGCCAAGGTGCCGATCCTCACGGCAGTGCGTGTCATAGTGGCCTGTGCTCCATGGGGGAGATTCAGTGCGTCTCGGAGTCTTCGCTGGTCGCAGCATGCGAGGCCCCTCGCGAGTGCCGCATCGCCAGGATAGCTTCCAGAGCACCGAGTTGACGACTGGGGCGGGTTCGCGCGCCAGGGTGGTGTCAACCCTACTTCTGTGCGATGGGGCTCCCTTCCTCCGAAAAGCGGCTAGGGTCCGCCCACGTTCGCCAGTGCGTTCGCCCGTCGCCGGTATAGCCAGATGAGCATTGCGATGAGGCTGCCGCCTGGCAGCAGCAGTTCGATCGCGGCATACGGGCCCAGGCCGCGCAGCCATGCGGGTAGGCGGGCAATCCAGAGGTTGAGCCGTGCTTTCACCGTGTTCATCGTCCGTTTCCTTCCGCCTTGCCAACGCGCGGGTCGATGCGACTTGGCGCTTGCTGGCAAATTTAGCGTCGGGTGCTCGAACGGTGAGAGTGACAAGTGCGGCGCGATTCCGATGGACTCGCTGATGACGGTCGCGGCGTGCAATCGCCGCGGCCGATCTGGATGCCAACGCCAGACTAGAGGTTGGAGGGCCGCACCAGATTACCTGCAACCGGGAGCGACTCCTCGGCCTCGGCCAGCGACCTGTCGACCGGGTCGATCGCATCCTCCCACTTGGCGACGACTGCCGTTGCCAGCGCGTTGCCGATCACGTTCGTTACCGTACGGCCCATGTCGAGGAAGTGGTCGATGCCGAGGATCAGGAGCAATCCGGCCTCCGGCAGCTTGAACATGGGCAGCACGGCAGCGACGACCACGAGCGAGGCGCGCGGAACGCCGGCGATGCCCTTGCTGGATACCATCAGCACCAGAAGCAGCGTGATCTGGGTCGAAATGCTCAGATCGATGTTGTAGGCCTGCGCGATGAACAGCGCCACAAATGTCGTGTACATCATCGAACCGTCGAGGTTGAACGAATATCCGAGCGGCAGCACGAAGCCAGTGACCTGATTGCGGATCCCGAACTTCTCCAACTGCTCCATCAACTTCGGGTAGGCCGATTCACTGCTTGCCGTGGAGAACCCGATCAGCATCGGCCCGCGAACCAGCCGCAGCAGCTTGAAGACGTCGCGTCCCAGCACCAGGTAGCCCACGCCAATCAGAAGCGCCCACAGCGCAAGCAGCCCGACATAGAAGCTCACGATGAACTTGCCGAACACGGTCAAAATGTGCAGCCCTTGGACTGTAATGACCGCCGCGACGGCGCCGAAAACGCCGAACGGGGCGAAGCGCATCACGTAGTCGGTCACCTTCAGCATCACGTGCATGACCTCATCCATGATCTGGACCAGACTGCGCGCCGTCTGATTGTGGATGTGCCCCAGGGCCAGGCCGAAGAAGACCGCGAAGACGAGGATCTGCAGAATTTCATTGCTCGCCATTGCCTCGACAACGCTCCTGGGGACTACGTGGGTCACGAAATCCTTCAAGTTGAGCCCGCCCGTCGTAACGTTGGCCGCCGCTCCCACCTCCGGTAGCGGGACGCTCAGGCCCGAACCCGGGTGCAGCAGATTGGCGAAAATCAGCCCCAGGAACAGCGAGCAAAGGGACGCGCCGATGAACCACGCGAGCGCCTTGCCTCCGATCCGGCCGACTACACGGGCATCGCCCATGCCGGCAAGACCCGAGACCAGGGTCGCGAATACCAATGGCGCCAGAATCATCTTGATCAGGCGAAGGAAGATGTCGGTGAGGATGCTGAAGTAGCCGGATATCTCTTTCGCAGCGGCCGCACTTCCCGCCACGGTATGGCACACATAGCCCACGACGACTCCGACCAACAGCGCGATGCCGATCCAGGTCGTGAGACGATTCTTCTTCATGGCGCCCCCCATTTCGAGGGATGGAGGTTACGCGGTCGGACCGAGAACGTTGCCGGACAGGTCAGGGCAACGGCAGTCGTGGTCCGGGACCAGGACCAGAGGGACAATTGCGCAGATCGCTTATCTAGGATCTACGCCAGTTCGAGGAGGTCAGTACGCGAAGGCAGTGCGCGACTCTAGCGCCTCTTCCTGCCGGCGGTCCGGCAGGAGAGGCTCTGGTGGCTTGTCGGTCAGGAATGGTTGGCACCGGCGGCAGCAACGACCGGTGCAGCGGCTGCCGGGGCGGCCGGGTGGTCCGTGGCTGCCGACACCGCCATCCAGCCGATCGCGGCTGCGAGCAGTGTCGTGAAAAGGACATTCTCGGAAATGCGGTTGTAGGGCTGGTTCATCGTGGGCCTCCTGATTCGTGCGGGCGGTGCGTTCTCGATGGAGGCAATGTAGGCGGGCGCCGGCGCCGCCGCCAGCCGAATGCGACGAAGTGCCGATTGCCGGGGTCAGTCCGCGTCGGAGGCGGATGAGCGGTTGAAAGGGGTGCCAACGCCAGAGGGGATTGCAACAACCTCACAGTTGCAAGTGCGGGAGACCTGGGATCGGGTCGTAGCCGTGACTGTGGTAAATGTGCCAACGTGAAGACGACCATAGAAATCCATGCGATTCGTGCCCGCCGACGAGATCAGAAGCCTGCTGAACTTTCCGATGCTGATTTCCGCCCTGGAGGCCGCACATCGTCGCCCGAAAATCGAAGTTCAGGACGCCCTCTTCGGGAGCGAGACGGCGCAGTATCTCGTGCGCAATGCGGTCGATCGCGGCCGGTACATGGCCAGCAAGCTGATCACGAGCTTTCCGGCAAATGTCGACCGCGGCGGCCTGCCGGCGGTGCAGGCAGTCTGTGTGCTGTTCGACGGGACGAACGGGCGACCGCTGGCCGTGATCGACGGCACGGAGATCACCTACTGGCGAACGGCCGCGGACTCCGCGCTGGGCGCGAAGATCCTCGCGCCGCCCGATCCCGCAACGCTGCTGATGGTCGGCGCGGGAGCCATGTCGACCCGGCTGGTTCACGCACACCGCGCGGTCAGACCATCGCTTCGACGCGTGCTCGTCTGGAACCGAACCCGGGAGCGAGCGCAGCAGGTGGCGGCTCGTTTGACGGACGAAGGAATCGAGTCTGAACCGTGCGACGACCTGGCCGCAGCGACTCGGATCGCGGACATCGTCAGTACCTGCACCCGCTCGCACGAAGCCCTCGTTCTGGGCGCCAACCTGAAGCCTGGGGCGCACCTTGACCTGGTCGGCGGATATACGCCGAGCACGCGTGAGGCCGACGATGAGGCGGCGCGCCGCGCGCTGATCTTCGTCGATCGCCGCGAGTCCGCGTTCGGCGGCGTTGGGGACATATCGCAGCCGATTGCCAGCGGTGCGATTCGACCGGCCGACGTGCTGGGCGACCTGTACGACCTGGTGAGCGGGGCCGTGGCCGGCCGCAGGTCACCTTCCGACATCACGTTCTTCAAGAACGCAGGCGGGGCCCACCTCGACCTGATGACGGCGGAGTTGATCGTTCAGCGACTTTCCGGCGAGGGCGGTTTAACTGAATGACCGCTACGACACCGATGGCGTATCGCCGCCGAGAACCTGCAGGAACCGGGCGCGCTCGATGTTTCCGCCGCTCAGGACCACCGCAACGTTCTTGTTCGCCATGCGCTGGCGTTCTTGCAGCAATGCGGCCAGCGGGGCGGCGCCCGCGCCTTCCACGACTTGGTGCGTGTCATCAAAATAGATCCGCATCGCCTCGGCGATGGCGTCCTCGCTGACCTCCACCACGCGCGCGGCACCGCGACAGATCGTGGCGATCGCTCGCGCATCGGGTTCCCGGGTCGCCAGGCCGTCGGCAAAGGTCCGAGCGGACTGCGCTGCGACGGGCCGCCCGGCGGCGAAGGACAGTGCGGTGGCCGGCGCCCTGGCGGCGCCGACGCCGACGATCTCGGTCTTCAGACCGAGCAGGTCCCGTACTGCGATCAATCCGCTGATCCCCGACCCCATGCCGACACCCACGTACACGGCGTCCAGTTGGCTGACTGAACGAAACAGTTCGAGTGCATAACTCGCAACGCCCGCGACGAGGTCCTTGTGAAATGACGGCACAAAGTGCAGACCCTCGGCGGCTGCGACACGGAACGCCTCGTGCTTGGCCTCGTCGAAGTCCCGCCCGAATTCAACGACCCTGGCGCCGAAGGCCGTGATGGCGGAATTCTGGTCCAGGGAATTGCCACGCGGCACGTAGATGGTGGCGGCAACGCCAGCGCGTGCGGCGGCAAATGCAATCGATTGGCCATGATTGCCGCGCGTCGCGGAAATAACGCCAGGAATTTTCGGGTCCGCGTGACGCAACCGATTCAGGTATACGAGTCCCCCGCGCACCTTGAACGCGCCGGTCGGCGTGTGGTTTTCGTGCTTGACCCATACGGTGCACCCGGCTCGCCCGCGCAGCTTCGGCCACGCGTACTGCGGCGTGGGTGCTATGACCTGATGCACCAGTTCGGCAGCACTTTCCAGCTCACTTAGCTCAAAGGCAATTTCGGACGGAGGCACGCGGACTCCTTCAAGCGAAATGACGGACGCGGCCATGCAGGGCTCCGAGCAGATGGTTGCGGCCGATGCAAAGCTATTTTGCATCGTTTCAACCGGGGCGGTCTAGCCTGAGCGGGAGCGCGACGCCGGCATGCGTCGCCGTGAGCGATAGAACGCATATCCGCAGACGTTCACCACCAGGACGGTCCCGATGAACTTGGCGGCGAACACGCCCGGGCTGCGCACGTCGACGAAGGGATAGGCATTCAATACGAGGACGAAGACAATCGCCGCCACACCGCCGGCGCAGACCACTGCCACCCAGCGCGGCAGTCGGCTGCGCAGCGCCCGTTCTCCGCAGATCGGGATCAGAAACATCGCAAGATATGCGAGTGCATAGAACTCCGAGCTGGCGTCGTTGAGCAGGCCGAACGCCTCCGCCGCGCGCACGCCCGCGCTGCCCAGCAGCAACAGGGACGAGATCACGGCGGCGGTCAGGTAGATCGAATTGGTCGGCGTCAAAAACCGCGGGTGTAGCCGCGTGAACCACTCTGGAATCAGCTGATCCCACCCCGCCGTCATCGGCAGCCGGGACGCGCCGGTGAACAGGAAGCTCGCGGCTCCCAGAATGCGGATCTGCAGCAGCAATATCGCGAACTTTGCAATGATGGCCGCGGCGCCCGCCTCGCCGAACGCCAGCGTGAGTGTCTGTGGGATCGGGGCAACATAGTTGATCGGGGTCCGTGCATTCAATTCGTGAAAGCTCACCACCGAAGCGGTGCCCAGGACGAACATCGACAGGATAATGGGCGTCGCCGCCAGCACCGACCGGCCGATCGCGCTGTCCGCCGCCCGCGTCTCGCCGGCCATGATGGCGATGTACTCGAGTCCCGAGGCGGCAAACAGCACCTGTCCCAGCAGCGCCAGCGACCTGAGGTCGGTCGGCGGCAGATGCAGTGCAAACGGCGCGTAGTGCACCGGCGCGCCGTGCAGCCACGGCCACAGCGGCGAGGCGATCAGCAGCGCAAACGCCGTGATCATCGCCGCGCCGCCGACATTGTGGATCCATTTTCCCAGACTCAAGCCTCGCACGGCCGTCCAGGTCAGCAAGGCGAGGAGGGCGGCCAGGTATGCATAGACAAACAGATGGTTCTCCGGCAGCCCGGCGGCCGACGGTCCGATCATGTAAGCGAGCTCGCTCGGCAACTGGAACAGGATCGTCGCGATGGAACTCATCGCATAGGCCCAGATGTTCCACGCGGTCATGAATCCCACCGTGTCGCCGAACGAGCGCCGGGCCCACTCGTACAGCCCGCCCTCCAGCGGCATCTGGCGGTTCAGGTGATAGACCGCAACGGCCATCGGCGCATAGAACAGGACGAAGGCCAGAAGCCAGACCAGGAACTGCGCGCGTCCCACGCCGGCGGCGACGCCGACCCAGGAGCTTCCCACCACCGTGAGCACCTGGGCCAGCACCAGGTCCCGGAGCCGCAGCTGTCGTTGCAGGCGAGGGTGGGGATCGGAGGAATCGGTCGCCGACGGCAATGGATGCTGGCTGCGTGATGACGCGCTGTCAGATTAGCAGGCGGCCGGGGGCGCGGACCGACCTATGGACGGCTGCCCGGCGGCGGCGAGCGATAATCTTCATTGAGAATCCGATCAACCCCAAAAGCCCAGTTCCGGGCTTTTCCGATCGGTGTACGCGTGTAGATGCACATAGGAGATCACTTTGCTCAGAAGCTTCGTGTGTTGGATCGCACTGATCGGGTTTTGCGGCATCGCCGGCGCCGCCGACTCTGCCAAGTGGGTCGAGGGCACCCACTACTTTCGCCTGCAGCCGGCTCAATCGACGTCGACGCCGGGCAAGATCGAGGTGCTGGACGTGTTTTCCTATGCCTGCCCGGCGTGCAACCAGTTCCAGCCGACGCTGGACAAGCTCAAGGCCGCGCTGCCGGCCAAGGCCCAGGTGGCCTACCTGCCGGCCGCTTTCAACCCGGCGGAAGACTGGCCGGTGTTCCAGCGCGCCTTCCTGGCGGCGCAGGTCCTGGGCGTGGCTGAAAAAAGCCACGATGCCGTGTACGACGCCGTATGGAGCACAGGCAGCCTGGCCATCGTAGACAAGGCCACCCGCCGATTGCTGCCGCGCGAGAAGCAGCCCACCATCGAGGACGTTGCGAAGTTCTATGCCCCCTATGGCGTCAAGGCGGACGCGTTCCTGGCCGTGGCCAACTCGTTCACGATCGATTCCCAGATGAAGCACTGCGACACTCTGATACAGAACTACCAGATCGACGGCACGCCAACCTTGATCGTCAACGGCAAGTACCGCTTGACGCCGACTTCCGCGGGCGGCTATCCGCAGACGGTTGACCTGGTCCTGTACCTGGTGGGTCTGGAGGGCGCCAGCAAGTAATGCATCCCGACTTGCGCGTTCCGCCCGAAGAAGTGCAAATCACCGCGACCCGAGCTCAGGGTGCCGGCGGGCAAAACGTCAACAAGGTGGCCAATGCGGTCCATCTGCGCTTCGACGTGGCCGCCTCGTCCCTGCCGGAACCGGTGCGCGAACGGCTGCTGAAACTGGGCGACCAGCGCATCAGCAAGGACGGCGTGGTCATCATCAAGGCACAGGAATTTCGCAGCCTGGAGAAGAACCGTGCGCAGGCGCTGCGACGGCTGCACGAGCTGATCGCAAGCGCCGCCGCGGTGCCGAAGAAGCGCCGACCGACGCGGCCGACCCGGACTTCGGTTGCGAAGCGGCTGGACAGCAAGGCGCGGCGCGGAACGATCAAGTCCGGGCGGGGGAAGGTCGTCGCGTAAACGACCCGAGTTCGGGCCGGCCCGGCATCCGTCGCTCAAGGTCCGAGAAATCAATTGACTTGCGCCGAGCATGCTAACGTTTCAGGTGATGGAGGAGGACTCGGGCACACGTCTTATGGATAACTAGGTCGGATCGCCAGACTGCCGTCGATCCGGTCAGCGCCTGCGCGGGAGGAGACCCATGCAATTGACCGGTCAGCAGAAGAAAATTGTCGTCGCGGCGTTCCTGGGCTGGGCGCTCGACGCGTTCGATTTTTTCATCCTGGTCTTCACTCTGACGGCGATCGCCAAGGAATTCGGCGTTGCCGTGCACGACGTGGCGTACGCGATCTTTCTGACCCTGGCGATGCGCTTCATCGGCGCGTTCATCTTCGGGCGACTGGCCGACCGCTACGGCCGCAAGCCGCTGCTGATGGTCGACATCGTCTGCTATTCCGTGCTGGGTGCTTGCGCCGCGCTGGCGCCGACGCTGGCGGCCTTCCTGGTCCTGCGCGCCCTGTTCGGCGTCGCGATGGGGGGTGAATGGGGATTGGGCTCGTCGCTGACGATGGAGTCGATTCCGCCGCAGACACGGGGCATGGTCTCAGGCATCCTGCAGTGCGGCTACCCGGCCGGCTACCTGCTTGCCTCGATCGTCTTCTACATTTTCTACAACGAGACCTTCTTTGGCGTCACGTTCGGCTGGCGCGCGATGTTCCTGTTCAGTGTCCTGCCCGCGCTGCTGGTATTTTTCATTCGTGCGCACGTACCGGAGTCGCCGGCGTTTACCGAGGGCCGCAACGTACCCAAACCCGGATTCATTGCGACGCTGGCTGCCAACTGGCGCGTGTCGCTGTTCGCGATCGTGCTGATGATGTTCTTCAACCTGTTCAGCCACGGCACCCAGGACCTGTACCCGGCGTTCCTCGAAAAACAGCACCATTTCGAGCATCACACCGTGAGCTGGATCTCGATCGTTGCCAACCTGGGTGCCATCACCGGGGGCCTGTTCTTCGGGCGCCTTTCGGAGAAGTTCGGGCGGGTCAACACGATCACGCTCACAGCGTTGATGTCGTTACCGGCGATCCCGCTGTGGGCGTACGGCTCCAGCGCGGTGGCGCTCGCGGCTGGCGCCTTCTTCATGCAGGTCGCGGTGCAGGGCGCGTGGGGGGTGGTCCCGGCACATTTGAACGAGATCGTTCCGGGCGCGGTCCGCGCGACGCTGCCGGGCGTCGTCTACCAGATCGGCAACTTTCTGGCTTCATTCAACGGACCGTTTCAGGCCAAGCTCGCCGAGTCTCACGGCAACGACTACAGTTACGCGCTCGCCCTGGTCGTCGGAGTCGTCTCGATCTGCCTCGCGATCGTCATCCGCTTCAGTCCCGAACGCCGCGGCGGCATCATGACCGTGGTCGAACCGGCTACCCCTTAGGATCGCGGGTCTATCGCATCGCGCCGATGACGAGTTGCCCGCATTTCGACCAGATCCGCGCCGTCAGGCCAAGCGCGAACGGTTGCGAGGATTGTTTACGGGTCGGTGACACCTGGAACGAGTTGCGGGTGTGCCTGAGCTGCGGCCACGTCGGCTGCTGCGATGATTCGAAGAATCAGCATGCCACCTGGCACTTCCAGCAAACGGGGCACCCCTTGATCCGGTCGTTCGATCCGCGCGAACAGTGGGGTTGGTGTTACGCCGACAAGCTGTACTTCGAGCGGATGCCGGGCTTGAGGGGGCGCAGGCCGTGGTCGTTCCTGGCCCGCTGGCTTCGCGGTTGATCTTCGGCTCCCTCATCCGCCCGGTGTCCCAAGGGCGCGGCATCGACTCGTGCCATTGAACGGCCAGCCCGGCTCCGAGCAGGGACAAGCGAACCTCGGCCCCAGCATAAATTTGGTTACACAGTTTCAGCCGACGATCGTCAACAGCCGATAGTCTGTGGCGTTATGGACGACTGCCGCTGCAAGTGGCGACGGTTCGGACTTCGTCTCAGGGATGGGCTGACCAATGAGCGATCGAACACAACACCCTTTCCGGGCAAACGCCCTTGCCCTGTTGGTGCCGCTGCTGCTCGTTGCGTGCGGTGGAGGCGGCGGCAGCACAGCTCCTTCGACCCCGCCGGGCGGGGGCACGCCGCCGCCGGCCGCGATGACCAGCGACGATGCGGCGCGCCTGGCCGACCAGGCCGCGTTTGGACCGACGCCGGCGCTGGTGGCGCAGATCTCGCAGCAGGGTTCGGCCTGGATCGATACCCAGCTACAGACGGCCGCGACCGGCTACCCGGCGCTGCCGGTGGTGAGCCCGAACATTGCGGTCGGGTGCCCGTCCACCCTTCCAGCGGGCAACACCTGCGCCCGCGACAACTACAGCGCGTTTCCGATCCAGCGGGTCTTCTTTCAGAACGCGCTGAACGGCGCCGATCAGCTGCGTCAGCGCGTTGCGCTCGCCTATTCGCAGATCTTCGTGGTCTCCTCGGTCCAGATCGCACCGTCCTACGCCCTGCGTGAATACGAGCAGATGCTGCTCGATGACGCCTTCGTCAATTTGCGGCAAATCCTTCAGGACGTGACCTTGAGTCCGGTCATGGGGGCCTACCTCAACATGGCCAACAACAACAAGGGCAACCCGGCCAAGGGCATCTCACCCAACGAGAACTATGCACGCGAGGTGATGCAGCTGTTTTCGATCGGGGTCAACCAGCTCAATGCGGACGGCTCGCTCGTGCTGCAGAACGGCGCGCCGGTGCCGACCTACGATCAGGGGGCGATAGAGGGCTTCGCCAGCCTGTTCACGGGGTGGACCTACCCGACGGCGCCCGGCGCCGTGGCCAAGCCCAACAATCCCCAGTATTACATCGGCCCGATGATCGCGGTCGATGCCAACCATGACACCAACCCCAAGGTCATCCTCGGCGGAAAAACGCTTCCCGCTAACCAGACCACGCAGGTCGATCTGCAGCAGGGCCTCGACACCATCTTCAATCACCCCAATGTCGGCCCGTTCATCGGCAAGCAGATGATCCAGTTCCTGGTCACCAGCAATCCGAGCCCGGCCTATGTGGCGCGCATCACGGCGGTGTTCAACAACGACGGTACGGGCGCGCGCGGCAACATGGCGGCCGTGATCAAGGCGATCCTGCTCGATCCCGAGGCGCGCGGCAGCAGCATCACCGATCCCAGCTACGGCAAGCTGCGCGAGCCGGTGGTGGACGTGGTCGCCGTGTTGCGGGCCGTGAACGGCAGCAGTGACGGTGTCTACCCGATCGCAGCCGCCAACAGCATGGGGCAGCCCCTGTTCGGTCCCAACACCGTGTTCAGCTTCTACCCGCCCAGCTATCCGCTGCCCGGATCGAGCACAATGCTGGCGCCGCAGTTCGGCATCCTCAATACCGCCACCGCCCTGGCACGTCTCAATTTCCTCAACAACCTGTTGTACTCGGCCAACGGCATCGCACCCGCCTCGAATGTGCCGGGAGCCACCGGTACGCAGATCGACCTGTCGTCCTTCGAAGTCAATGCCGGTGACGCGAGCGCCCTGATCGCCCAGTTCGACGGCAACGTCCTGCACCATACGATGCCGGCCGCAGAATCGACCGCCATCGCGCCGGCCGTCAATGCGATCGCGGCCACCGACAACCTCGATCGCGCGCGTGCCGCCGCCTACCTGGTGCTGGCGTCGCCGCGTTACCAGATCACGCGCTGAACCCGCGGGAGCATCCACCATGGTCCACGACAAACTGCCCCCCTCCCTGGCGGGACGCCGCCGCGTGCTGCGCCAGTTGGCCGGCATGAGTGCCCTGGGTCTGGTGCCGGGCCTGGCGAGCGTGGTCAGCCAGGACGCGTACGCCGCCGGCTCCTACAAGGCGCTCGTATGCGTCTTCCTATTTGGTGGAAACGACGGCAACAACCTGGTCGTTCCGACCGACACGGCCGGCTACAACAGCTACTTCCTGGCGCGGGGCAACGTCGTCGGTACGCCGGCCAACGGAGCGCTGGCGTTGCCCGCCGCGGGCACGGCCGCAGGGGTGCTGCCGCTCAACGGCGTCAACTACGGATTGCATCCGTCGATGCCGGAACTGCAAGCGCTGTGGAATTCCGGCAACGTCGCGCTGCTGTTCAACGTCGGCGCGCTGGTGCAGCCGCTCACGGTGGCGCAATACCAGGCCAACAGCACGAACCCGGCCATGGTTCCGGCCAACCTGTTCTCGCATATCGACCAGCAGCACCAGATGCAGATCACTTCGCTGCCGATCAGCAGCAGCACCACGGGCTGGGCGGGACGGATGGCCGATCAGATCAGCACGGCCGGGACCAATATGCCGGTCGGCATCTCGGCCGCGGGCAACGCGCTGTTTCTGGCGGGAACATCGTCGGTGCCGATCGTCGTGCCCCAGAGCGGGTCGCTCACCTATAACGGCTTCAACGGCAGCGCCGCCGCCAACGCGCGCCGGGCGGCGCTGCAGGCGCTCTTTGCTTCCGGCACCGACGCCACGATGGTCTCGAGCCTGGGCGGGGTGCAGGCCGATGCGATCACCAAGGCCAACCTGCTCGGTCCGGTTCTTTCGGGAACGTCCACGCTGGCGAGCTATTTCCCGACGACCAACAACTCCCTGTCCGGACTGTCGCAACAACTGCTGCAGGTCGCGCGGCTGATCCAGGCGGCCAGCGCCGGATCGATCAGCGCGCCCGCTCAGCAGATCTTTTTCGTCGATCTGCAAGGCTTCGATACGCACGGCGATCAGCTCGACCGGCAGGCGCCCTTGCTGGCAGACCTGTCCTCATCGCTGGCGGGCTTCTATCACGCGATGGTGGCCATCGGTCAGCAGAACAACGTGGTCGCGTTCACGCTGTCGGATTTTTCGCGCACTCTGAAGCCGGCTTCGGGGGGCGGTTCGGATCACGCCTGGGGTTCACACCTGTTCGCGGTCGGAGGCAATGCAGCCGTGAAGTCGGGGACCTACGGTACCTTCCCGGATCTGACGCTCGCCGGCGCCTCGGACGTATCGACCGAAGGCCGGTGGCTTCCGGGCTTCTCGATCGACCAGTATGGTGCGACCCTGGGCAAATGGCTGGGGCTCGCTCCGGCGCAGCTGGCGATCGCTTTGCCCAATCTGGCCAATTTTGCGACCCAGGATCTTGGGTTCCTGGCCTGAGCCGGGTTTTTCACGCCAGCCCAGCGCGCGGCACGACGACCCTCGACCGGGTCAATGCCTCTCCCCATCGTCATCGCGGTGCGAGGGGCCCGTCCTTGACTAAAGCGACCGCAAAAAGTTGACCAGGTCCTGCTGCTCCCGCTTGGGCAGCTCCTCGAAGTGCCGGATGACCGCGCTCGCCTCGCTGCCGGGACTTCGATGAGCCACGATTGCCCGGACCATGTCCCTGGTGCGCCCGTCGTGCAGGAAGAAGACCCGTTGTCCGACACCCCACAGGGGTGCGGTGCGGAACTCGTCGGGCGCGGCGGCGCCCTGCGTGATCCCGTCGGCCAGGCCACTGCCCATGTGGTGGACCAGCAGGTCCGAGTACAGGTGCACCGGCTGGTTCGACAGGGCCGCGCTGGGCGAAGTCGATGATCCGCTGGCGATCATTTTGCCGGTCGTCAGCGTCGGGGTGTGGCACTCCGCGCAGCCGACCTGCTGGAAGACGGCGCGCCCGTTCACGATCGATGGCGTGTCGGGGGCCGGCACGGGTGGCGCCAGCATCCGCATGAAATTGGTGAAGGCGTCGGTATCCGAGATCACCGCCGCCCCTCCGGCCGCCGCGGGGCTGAAGTTGATCGTGTCCTCCGGCGTCGGATTGAACTGGCAGCTCGGCGTCTCGTCGCGCTTCTGTGGGAACAGCTGATTCGTAACGCCGATCTCGACGTTGTAGGCCTCCCCGGAGAACATTCGCAGCGACTTGTTTTGAGCCTTCCAGCCGAAGCGCGTGATCGTGCCGTCGTTGCCGCTGCGATTGACGTTGCCGCTCAGGATCGAGTTCGGGTGGCCGGAAATCCCCATGGCCGCTTTGGCGGTGGGGTTGCGGTCCATGTTGGCCAGGATCGCCGCATCGGGGATCGCCTCGATCAGCCCGGCACCAAAAACCGGCGTCGGGATGCGAAAGATGGTGTTCGGATTTCCGCCCTCGCCGGTGGCCGGGTCACCGGCCGGCAGGAAGCTTTCCTGCGCGATGTTGCAGCCGACCGCGTCGCTGCGGCCGGTGATCACGAACAGATCGTGGACGTTGCCGTCGGTGGTCCCGTCCGCGTGCTGCTTGAAGCGCGCTTCGCGGATCGGCCCCGCCGCGGTGACGAACCAGGGTATCGCGTTCTTGGCGCCGTTCAGAGTCGCGATGGCGATCAGCGGATTCGACGCCGGGCTGGTGCCACCGGGACCGGGCTGCAAGTGGCAGCCCAGACACTGGTTCGAGTTGAAGCGGGGACCGAGGCCGCCGTGATCACCGGTGACCGAATTGATTTCGGCGAAACGCGTCAGACCGTCGTTGAAGAACGACGTTTCGTCAGCGGTGAGCCCATTCAGCGGTCCGCCCGCGCCAGCGGCCCCGCCACGCACGCCGGGATCGACAGCGGTGGGCGGGGGCGGGTTCGGTTCGGCGCAACCCGCAACGAGCAGGCACGCCAGGGCGATGGGCGCGCCGGTGCCACACATGATCCACACTGCACGATCCACCTGTTTCATGGCCACGCCTCCAGAGAGCGGCACGCCACCCATCTTGCCAAATGCGGGCGCTGCTGCTTTTCATCTGAATGTCCGACCCTTCGGGCGCTATCCGTTGCCATCAGAACCGCTCCAGCGCGAAGGGTTGTAGAGGAACCGGTGAAGGCTGGCCGAGCGCAATGGCGCGGACCATGTCGGCGGTAATGGCCGCCAGCGTCAGGCCCAGGTGCTGATGTCCGAAGGCGGCGATGACCGATGGCGCCGGCCGCAGCGCCCCGATGACGGGGAGCGAGTCCGGCAGAGTCGGGCGATTGCCCATCCACCGGGGTGCATCGGCTGGAACCTCGAGCGGACCCACCAGCTCCTGCGCAAGCCGCGTCAACATCGTGGCCCTGGCCCAAGCGGGCGGCGAATCGGGGGACGCAAACTCGACCGTCCCGGCCAGTCTGAGCCCCTCCGACATCGGTGTGATCACGAACTCCGGTCGCGCGCCGATGATTGGAACGCTTGGAACGGGCTGTCCCGCCCGATACGGAACCATCAAGTGATACCCGCGCTCGGCGGCCAGCGGAACCCGCAATCGAAGCCCCTTGAGCAGCTCGCGCGAACGTATGCCTGCCGCGACCACGCACCGCCGCGCCAGGTAACGGCGTTCGCTGGCCCCGAAGGCGACGATCTCGCCCGACCCGGGCACGATGCGCTCGATGTCGTCCTGGGCAATCGAGCAGCCGGCCGCTGCCGAGGCTTGCGCCAGCCGGCCCGTCAAAGCGCCCGGATCGACGCAATATTGCGCATCTCGATAGGCAAACGCCCCGGCGATGGTCGAACGCAGCGTCGGCTCGATGGCTCGGGCCGCGTCGGCATCGAGCTCGTCGACGGCAAAGCCCTGGCGGCGGATCGCGTTGACGAACGCTCGGCGTGACTCCAAGGCAGCGCGGCTGCGCCCCACGACCAGCACGGGGCCCGTCCGTATCAGATCTGAAACGCCCGAGGCTTCGGCCAGCCGGCGCCAGGCATCACGTGACGGGCCCAGCAGCGAGGCCAGAGCGGCGCCAGCCCGATGCACCTGCGCCGGACGGGTGTTGAACATGAAGCGGGCCAGCCACGGCATCGTCGTCCACAGGGCGCTCGGGGAGATCCGCAACGGGCTGGTTCCCGAAAGCAGCATCCGCGGCAACTGCGCCCAAAGGCGTGGCGTTGCCAGCGGAAAGACTTCCGCGTAGGCGAAGTGACCGGCGTTGCCCCAGGACGCCGCGGCCCGCCGATCGCCCCGATCGATCAGTACGACGCTCATCCCCGCGGCGCTCAGCGAAAATGCGCAGGCCGCTCCCACGATTCCCGCTCCGACCACCGCAACGTCGTAGCGGGCCTGCGCCATCTACGATTCGATGCCCCAGCCGAAAGGATCGCGCTCGTCGATCACTAGCGAGCCCTGCAGCGTCACGTAAGCCGAACCGCGGATGAAGGGACGCACCCGCCCATCCTGGACCCGCACCGATCCGTGAAACACGCTGCCCAGGATGCCTTGCTGGCGCCACTCCTGGCCTTCGCGCAGCCGGCCGTCCTCGAGCAGGCAGGCCAGCCTGGCGCTGGTGCCGGTGCCGCACGGTGACCGGTCATAGGCATTGCCGGGACACAGGACGAAGTTGCGCGAGTCCGCTTGCGCCGGATCGGCGGGCGCACACAGTTCGATGTGGTCGACTTCCGCGCCCTGCGCACCGGTCACCCCTTCGGAGGCGAGCGCGCGACGGACCCGGCTCGAAAATTCGATCAGGGCCGGCAGATTTGAGTGTCGAAGCTGAAGACCGTGTTCCTCGATCAGAAAGAACCAGTTGCCGCCCCAGGCCACGTCGCCGCGAACCTGGCCGACGCCGGGCACCGGCAGCGCGACATCCTTGCGATGGCGAAAACTCGCAACGTTGGCCACGACCACGTCGCCGGACTCGTGCAGCTCCGCGGTGACGACGCCGACCGGCGTTTCGATGCGGATCCCGCCCGGCTTGACCCGGCCCAGATGCGCCAGCGAGGCCACCACGCCGATGGTTCCATGGCCGCACATCCCGAGGTAGCCCACGTTGTTGAAAAAGATTACGCCCAGCTGACAGGAGGGGTCGTGGGCAGGGCAGAGCAGTGCCCCGACCAGCGCATCGGAGCCGCGCGGCTCGTTGACGATCGCCGCGCGCCAACGATCGTGGCGGGCGCGAAAGACCGCAAGACGCTCCGCTATCGTGCCGTCCCCAAGGTCCGGGCCTCCCTCCAGCACCAGGCGGGTGGGCTCGCCGGCCGTGTGCGAGTCGACAATCGCCAGGCGTCGCATCGCGGGTGTGTTTGGGCTGAGCCGGCAGCGATCAGCGCGCTGCCGGCAGATCCGGCCGGGTGTCCAGCGCCCGCTTCACCAGGGCGACCACGTGCTCCCGCTCCGGGCCGGCGAGCGGCAGCCGCGGCGGGCGCACGAACTCGCTGCCCACGCCGACGATGCTTTCAGCGAGCTTGATGTTCTGGACGAGCTTGCGGGAAACGTCCAGGTGCAGCAGCGGGGCGAACCACCGGTAGATGCGCCGGGCCTCCTCGATGCGGCCGGCCTTGATGAGGCGTGCAATCGCAACCGTCTCGGCCGGAAAGGCATTGACCAGCCCGGCGACCCAGCCGCAGGCGCCCATCAGCATCGCCTCCATCGCCAGATCGTCGACGCCGCAGAAGATCGCATAGCGGTCTCCGGTCTGGTGGATGATGTCGGTGACGCGGCGCACGTCATCCGACGATTCCTTGATCGCAACGAGCGCCTTCTCTTCGGCCAGCTCCGCGAACATGTCGGGCGTCACATCGACGCCGTACGCGACCGGATTGTTGTACACCATGATCGGTCTGGGACTCGCGCGCGCGATCGCGCGATAGTGAGCGATCGTCTCGCGCCGGTCGGAAACATAACGCATCCCGGGCAGCACCATGAAGCCGTCCGCGCCCTCACGGGCGCTGCGCTCGCACAGCGCGATGCCTTCGGCCGTGCTGCCTTCGGCGATCGTCTGCAGCACCGGCACCCGCCCGGCGGCGACGCGCGCGGCGATGCGCAGGGTCTCGACCTTCTCCGCGGTGTTCAGAACGGAGTTTTCCCCGAGCGAACCGCACACGATCAGCCCGTCGACGCCGCACTCGATCTGCCAGGCGCAGTGGCGCTCCATGGCCGCGGCATCGAGCTGCAAATCGGCCCGGAACCTGGTGGTGACGGCCGGGAAGACCCCTTGCCAGGCAGGAAGGCTCATGACGCTCCTCGAAAAAACGCTAGTCCGCAGGCAGGCTGAAGAAAAAGGTCGCGCCGCCGTCCACTCTTCCCTCGGCCCATACGCGACCGCCGTGGCGCGTGACGATACGCTGCACGATCGCCAGCCCCACCCCGCTGCCGCCGAACTCGCTGGTCGAATGCAGACGCTGGAACACCGAGAACAGTTTCTGGTAGTGGCGCATGTCGAAGCCTACGCCGTTGTCCCTGACCCAGTACACGGTCTCGCCGTCGCGTAGTTCGCCGCTCACATCGATGACGGGCCCCTGGCGTTTGCCGCTGTATTTGCGCGCGTTGGCGATCAGATTGATCCAGACCTGCATCAGCAGCGCCGCATCGCCCTGTGCCGCGGGCATCGGATGCACGGTGAACTGGGCCGCCCCGTCCCGCTCGGCCGCGCAGATCTCGGCCCAGGCTTGCTCGGCCAGGCGCCCCATGTCGACCTGCGTGGCCTGGATCTGCTGGCGCGCGCTGCGCGAAAACGCCAGCAGGTCTTCGATCAGCTTGGACATCCTCTGACCGCTGTCGCGCACCACGCCCAGCAGGTGCTGGCCCTTTTCGTCGAGCCTGTCCGCGTAGTCTTCGAAGATGATGCCGCAATAGCCGTCCACGGCGCGCAGCGGGGCGCGCAGGTCATGGGACACCGAGAACGTGAACGCCTCCAGGTCCTTGTTGGCCTCCTGCAGCTCGGCAGTGCGCTCGCGCACCCGGTCTTCCAGCTCCGCGTTCAGCCGCGCGATCTCCTGCTCGCGGTGGCGTCGCTCGGCGACCTCGCGCTCCAGGTCCAGGGCGCGCTGCTGGATCTCGCCGAGCATGTCATTGAAGGCTTCGGCCAGCACGCCGACCTCGTCGTCGGTCGTCTTCCTGGCCCGGACCGAATAGTCCCGGGTGGTGACGATGTGTCGCGCGACCGCCGCGATCGCCAGGATCGGGCGCGTAACGATCGTCTGCATCCGGGCCGAGGTGAGCACCGCGACCAGCAGCGCTGCCAGGGCGACCATCGCGGCGATGCCAGCGTAGTCCGCGACACGGCCATATAGCTCGTTGTCGGCTCGCAGATACACCGTTCCGACGATCTGTCCCTGGTCATCGATCTGTTTGAACAGGTAAAGATCGCGCCCCTCGGTGCGGGCGCCGCTCGCCGCGGGCTGTGCCGGAAAGCGATCCTGCCGGGCGTTGGCGGCGTATTTCGCGAATATCCGGCCGCTCGCATCGTAAATCGCCGCGGCCTGAATCTCGGAGCGGAAGCGCAGCAGCTGCAGATTCTCTTGCGCGACCTTCGGGTCGTCGAATTGCAGCGCCGCAGCGCTGGTCTGGCCGAGCAATTCGGCCTGGGTTCGCAGCTCGGAGGCGGACTTGCTCTGGTACAGGCGAAGGTCGTACGCAACCATCGCGCACAGGGCGACCGCCAGCGCCACCACCGTCGTCAGCAGAATGACGGCGAGCAGCTTGGCCTGCAGCGATGACGGGAATCGCGGCCTCATGACGGCCCCCCCAGCACCTTGCGCGCCACCGCCAGCAGTCGCGCGCTCACTTTCAAATTGGCCAGTTCGGCCTCGCGCAGCGCCACGTCGAAGCGGACCTTGTCGTCCACGATCACGAAATTGATCACGCTGCCCAGCGCGAAGGTGTCCTCCGACTCGGTGACCGTCAACACCGGCCGGCCCTTGGCCGAAGCCAGCGCATCGGCCGGCTGGCCGTGGTCCAGGCGGCCTACGAACAGGATGTGCAGTCCGCTCGCCGCCTCGCCGCGGCGCAGCCCGCGAACTTCCACCGGGCGCCCGTCGATCGAACGGCCGGCCACCAGCCGGGCCAGCTCGTCGCGCAGCGCGTCCGCGCCGGTCACCCCGATCACGAACGGACTTTCGCGCCGCTCGAACACCTGCGGCGGCCACTCGACGTAGCTGGCGAACTTGTACAGGAACGCCGCCTTGACCTTGTACTCGGCGACCTGCAGATCGGATTGCGCGAGCGACCGGGCCCAATCACCGCTCGCCGCCATGATCGCCAGCAGGGCCGCGAACAGCGCACGGCGGCCAACGCGCCGCCGTGTTGCAGGCGTTCGCACCGGTTTGATCAAATGCGGCATGCGACCTTGAAGAATACGTCCTGGCCGAAATAGGTGCGGGTTGCCGGGTCCGTGAATTCGCCGTGTCCGCCCGAGAACAGGTTCCGCCCGGTGACCGACAGCTCCAGACCGGGGCGCAGCCTCCACCCGGCCCGCAGATCGACGGCCGTGTAGGCCGGCACCGTCGGAAACGACAGCCCGGAAACCCGCCGCACGATCGCGTCGAGTTCGGTGCGATATGGAAAGTCGAACGAGGAGCGCAGCCTCCAGGTGTGGGTCGGATCGCGCCCCGGCTGGGCGATCACGTCAGGCAGGTCGTTCCCGCCCGGCTTGAGCGCCAGCCTCTCCCTGAGGGCCGTCAGGCCTGCGCTCAGTCGCCAAGTGTCGGCGGCCTGGTAGGTTCCCCAGGTTTCGACGCCGGTAGAGTTGCCCCGGATCTTGCTCGAATAGGTGTAGAAGGTCTGGCTGGGCGCGAGTTCCTGCGAGCGAAGATGATCGTAGTCCGCGTGATACACGGTCACCGAATACGAGAACCTTGCAGCAGGCCGCCCGCGATACCCGAGCTCGTACACGTTGGCGATCTCCGACCGTACGTCCGGCCCGCCCGCCAGCAGGAACGGCGGGGCGCTCGGCACGTGGAGGTCCCGATCGAGCCTGGAGGGTGCGCGCACGGCTCGGGAAGCCGCCGTCCACAGCAGGTGTTCCGGGGCGACCTTCCATGCCAGCCGCAGACTCGGCAGGAAGTCCGTCCCCGTGTAATCGTTGCGCTCCAGCCTTGCGCCGGCCGTCAAATGCAGGTCTTCGCGCAGCGCTATGTCGTCCTGCGCAAACAGGCTCGCCCACTTCTGGTTGACGTTCGGCGGCACGAATCCCAGGAATGGCCTGGGCGGCGTCAGCAGCAGGAACGTCGCGTTCGTCACGCGGTCCATGCCGTATCGGAATTCGCCGCCCCAGACTACGGCGTGCATGCCAATCGATCGCAGGGAATGCTGCACTTGAAGGTCGAGGATGTCGAGAGTGTCGGAAAACGAGGGTGGATTGTCGCGTTCGGTCCGATCGAAATACGCTTGTACGGTCAGGTCCGAACCGCCTGCGAGCGCGTGATTCCAGCGTGTCGTCAGATTCGCGCCCGAAATCGAAATGTTGCCCAGCGGCAGCGGGATCCCCGCCAGCGCGACCGTACCCGGCAGCGGCTGAGCTTCTGAGGCGACGTATCCGTTGCCATTGACGGTCAGGGCGTCCGCCCCGATGTTCCAATCCGCCCGGAAGCCGGCCTGGCTCTTGTGCCAGGCGTCGTTGACTTCGGCGCCGGCCTCGGTCCTGGTGTGGTCCTGATCGAAGTACATGCCGTAGGCACGAAAGGCGCCCTCGTCGCCGGCCGCGCCGCCGTAACGAAAGGCGGCGTCCGTGTCGCGGTTGCCGGCTCCTGCCGGCAGCAGCGCACCCTGCGTGTCCCGAGCCGAGCGCGTGATCACGTTGATCACTCCATTGACCGCGTTGACGCCCCAGAGCGTACCCCCGGGCCCGCTGATGACCTCGATGCGCTCGACGTCCTCGAGCATCACGTCCTGGGCATCCCAGAACACCCCGGAAAAAAGCGGCGTGTACACGGACCGACCGTCGATCAGGACCAGCAACTTGTTCGCGGCCGTGTTGTTGAATCCTCGCGCGCTGATCGCATATCCGCTGTTACTGGCCTGCGCGACCTCCAGGTTCGGGGCCAGCCGCAGAACGTCGGCCAGTCTCCTCGCGCCGGAGCGTCTTATGTCGTCTGCGGTGATGACGAACACGGAGGCGGCAGCGTCGGAAAGCCGTTCGGCCCTCTTTGACACGGACGTGATCTGGATGTTGCTGAGCTCTTCAAGGCTCAGATCCGCCAGGCCGCCGGATTCAAGTGCAGCGGCGGCACCGGACGGCACCCCCGTTGCGCCGACGAACCCCAACAGTGCAGCCAGCAAAACGCGAGAGGGCCCTTGAAATGGAGCCACGGCCCTTCCCCCTTCCTAGGGGGCGTTCGCGGTGTTCGCGCCCCTGGTATATGTCCCCTGCCCGCATACCCATGCGAGCGGCAGGTGCATTGTAATGCGCACCCGCGAAGTAGTTAACCTGACTTGAGAGCGACTGTCAAAAACCGGCTAGTCGCGGAGTCGGTGTGGGACGGGGACAGCGCCAGCGTCCAATTCGCCGTCGAGGGCTAGCGCAAACTGCGCGGATTTGCAGTCCCGGATGAAGCGTACGAACGCCGCATCCGTGGTGGCTTCGTCGAGCGTGGTCAGGACCGCCAGCTGGATCACGTCCGGATCACGGCGTATCGCGTGGTCCGAGATTTTGACCTGCGTATCGGGCAGGTACCGGCGCAGCTGCCCCGGTAGGCGTACCAGCCGCTGGGCCGGATGCCATGAGCTCGCACGGGCCGGACCCGCAGCCGTTGAATCCTGGTCTGCGTCCTGGTATCCGAAGTGAACGAAGTACACAAAACGGTTCATCCCAGAGCCCTCCCGTGGCCGCATTGTTGACTCGATCACACGGAAGCTTCAATCCATGGAATTCCCTCACGGGTCGAGGGAAACCCCTGACTGCGTCAAAACTTGATTCACGTCCGCGGCAATGCGCGGATCGCTGCCGCTGGGCGACCGGGGTGGGGACACGGGTCGCATGCAGCGTCACGACCCGGTCATCGACTGTTTCAGCGCACCCGCTTGATATCCATGATCCAGTTCGTTTCCCACGTCTTGCCGCCATCGGGCGAGAACGCCTGCTCCCAGTGACAGGACGTTGCCGTGATGGCGGACCACTGGAAGCGCACCCGGATGGGCCGGCTCTTGAAGACGTCGTCGCCATAAAAGGTTCCGATGCCGCCGCTGAACCCTCCCACCACGGGCGGCTCGATTCGATGCGGATCGCGTCCGTCCAACCACCAAATGGCCCACTGCTTGGTTTTCGGGTCGAACGAGCGCAGCCCCACTGCGCGATAGTGCCCTGTGGGCAGCTCGATCACGGTGTCGTCCGCGTTCGCGTAGCCACCCATGAGCTTCTGCATCGCCAGGGTGCCGCCGAACTCCTCCCACTGCGTGCTGCCCGCGAGCCGTTCCTTCAGCCGGCGGTGGTGCACGGTCCACTGGCCCACCAGAAAATCGAAATCGGCGACGGTCGATTCGGCAGTCAAGTTCGGCACGGGTTTCTCCTCGGAAAGTGCGGTCTGGTCGGAAAAGGCCGCTGCGGCCGCCGTCAGCAGGGCGGCCAGGCTCAGGGCGGAAGCGGGGAATTTCATATTCGGTCTCCGGCTCGGGTTGGCAATGCACGGCACGCAGTTTGCGCGACAATATCTGCCACCCAGTGGCAGTATTTGCCGGACCTTGCATCGAGCCGTGCGCGCCAGCCGACTGCTTTCGATCCAGATGCTGCTGCAGACGCGCGGCCGGATGAGCGCGCGCGCGCTGGCCGGCGCACTGGAGGTGTCCGCCCGGACGCTGTATCGCGACGTGGACCAGCTCGCCGCGGCCGGCGTTCCGATCTACGCGGAGCGCGGCCGCTCGGGCGGTTTCCAGTTGCTGGAAGGCTGGAAGACCACGCTCACGGGCTTGACGCCCTCGGAGGCCCAGGCGGTGTTCTTGAGCGGACTGGCGGGGCCGGCGGCCCAGCTCGGATTGGGCGCGCAGGTCGAGACGGCGAAACTGAAACTGCTGGCCGCTTTGCCGGCGCCCTGGCGCAACGATGCCCAGCGGATCAGCTCGCGCCTTCACCTGGACCCGGTCGATTGGTACCGGCAGGCCGAGCCGGTGCCTCACCTGGCCACGGTCGCTGCGGCTGTTTGGAACGAGCGACAACTGGCGATCCGCTACGAGAGCTGGAAGGCCATGGCCCGCCGCACCGTCAATCCGCTGGGCCTGGTGCTCAAGGCGGGCGCGTGGTACCTGGTTGCCGCCGTCGGGGATGCCCCGCGCACGTACCGGATCTCGAATATCGGCGAGGTCCAGCCACTGGAGGAGCGCTGCCGCCGCCCGAGAAAATTCGATCTGGCACGCTACTGGGCAGAGTCGATCCGGCGCTTCGAAAGCGAGCTGTACAAGAGCCAGGCCGTCGTGCTGGCGACGCCGGCGGGGCTCAAAGCCTTGCGCTACCTGAGCAGCGCGGTGGCCCGGGCGGTGGCCGACGGCCCGGCGCCGCCGGAAAAGGACGGGCGCGCCAGGGTGAGCATCCCCATCGAATCGATCGAGCACGCCACGGCGCAGCTTCTGACGCTGTCACCGCAGGTCGAAGTGATCGCGCCTGCGGCCTTGAGGCGCTCGCTGGTCGCGCGGCTTCACCGCAGCTGCCAGCTGTACGGCGTTCAGACCGAGCCGCCCGCCGCGTGAGCTGCATGCTCCATGAGCGCCCTGGCATATCCCGGGGCGGTGGGCTCATGCATGAAATAGACGTGGATGCCGCGCCACGCCGTCGCGCCGAGGCGATCCGCCCATTGCTTCAGCTCGGCATCCGAGTAGTTCTCCAGCCTCAGTCTGACGTAGCCCCAGGGGGCCGTTTCCACCAGGGGCGGGGGCGCGTTGTCTTCGCGCTCGGACAGGCACAGCGCCGCGCCGGCCTGCTTCAGGGCGTCGTAGACGTCATCGGCAAACCAGGTGTCGTTGCGGAACTCGAAAGCTGCCGTGTGGTCGTCGGGCAGTACCTTCAGGAACTCGCTCAGCCGCGGCAGGTCCTTTTTCAGGAACGGCGGCAACTGGTAGAGCACGGGCCCGCGCTTGCCGCCGAGGGCGCCCAGATTGCGGTACAGGAAGGCCACCGAGTCGGGCGCCTCGTCGGCCTTGATGCGCGCCTGATGGGTGATGCGCCGCGAGGCTTTGATCGCGAAGCGGAAATCGGCCGGCGTGCTTTTGGCCCAGTTCTCCAGCACCGCCACCTTGGGCATCTGATAGAAGGTGTTGTTGATCTCCACCGTGGGCAAGTGCTCCGCGTAGTACGCCAGCATGCCGTCCGGCTTGATATCGGCTGGGTAAAAGCTCCCCTTCCATTCCCTGTAGGAATAGCCGCTGGCCCCGGCCAGGAGTTGGGCGTGGCTCATCTGCGCACCCTTTCGGTCCGGCTGGCCGGCGCTTGCCGCACCCCAGCGCCTAGAATCTTTCGGATGGAGAAGGACAAGCTTAGCGAATACGCTGCCAAGCGGAAGTTCGAGGCGACACCCGAACCGGCGCCGGCCGCCACCGGCGCAACCGCCGGTCCGCTGCTGTTCGTCGTGCAGCAGCATTCGGCGCGGCGCTTGCACTACGACTTCCGCCTGGAGTGCGATGGGGTTCTGAAGTCCTGGGCCGTGCCCAAGGGGCCGTCGCTGAACGTGACCGACAAGCGCCTGGCCGTCCTGACCGAGGACCATCCGTACGACTATGGCTCGTTCGAGGGCGTGATCCCACCGGGTCAGTACGGCGCCGGTGAGGTGATCGTGTGGGATTGCGGCGTCTATTCGCCCGACGAGCCTAGGACCTGGTTTCACGACCGCCAGCAAGCCGAACGCGTGGTTCGCGAAGGCCTCAACAAGGGCAAGCTGAGCTTCCTGCTGCGCGGCCAGAAGCTCAAGGGCTCGTTCGCGCTGGTGCGCACGGCCCAGGACCCCAAGAGCTGGCTGTTGATCAAGCACCGGGACCGGTTCGCGGCGAGCATCGACATCACCGCTGAGAATCGCTCGGTGCTGTCCGGCGTGGCGGTCGAGGAGATGAAGGTCGTACCGGCGCGCCGGATGGCGGCCGCGCAGCTCGTGCCTTCCGGTGCCTTGGCGCCGATGCCCGAGAAGCTGGCGCCGATGCTGGCCGACACGGCCGACCGCCCCTTCAATCGGCCCGGTTGGATGTGGGAACCCAAGCTGGATGGCTACCGGGTACTCGCCTTCATCGACGCGCGGGGCGTGAAGCTGCGCTCGCGGCGCGATCTGGACCTGACCGGCACGTTCCCGCGCCTGGTGGGCGAGCTGGGCAACCAGGCGGTCGACGGCATGATCCTGGACGGCGAACTGATCGCGTTCGACGCGAGCGGCCGGCCTTCGTTCAACGCGCTGCAGAATCGGGTGCAGCTGAAGACCGAGCGCGAGATCGCGGCCGCCGACCGGACCGTGCCGGTGATCCTGTACGGCTTCGACCTGCTGCACTTCGCCGGGATCGATCTGCGAGCCGCCCCCTACCGCGATCGGCGCCGTTACCTGGCCCAATGCCTGCTGCCCTCGCCGCTGGTGCAGCTGGTGCACGCCGCGGACGATGGCGTTGCGATGGAGCAGGCGGCGCTGGCCAGCGGATTCGAGGGCGTGATCGGCAAGCGCGCCGACAGCCGCTACGAAGCCGGCCGGCGTTCGGCGGCCTGGGTCAAGATCAAGCCGATGCAAAGCGCCGAGTTCGTGATCGGCGGCTACACCAAAGGCAAAGGGTCGCGCGCGCCGCTGGGGGCGCTGCTGGTCGGCTATTGGGACAAGAAGCGGCTCCGGTTCGCCTCGCATGTGGGCTCAGGCTTCGACGAGTCCACGCTCGCGCAGTTGAAGGAGCGGCTGGCACCGCTCAAGCGCGCGACCTGCCCGTTCGATGAGCAGCCTGAGCTGCCCAACCCGACGACCTGGGTCGAGCCGAAGCTGGTCGCCGAGGTCAGATTCCACAGCTGGACCGAGGACGACCACCTGCGCCACCCGATATTCCTGCGGCTGCGCGAGGACGTGGACTCGAAATCGGTGCGCCCTCCTTCGCGCTCCGCGCTTCGGAGGGCTGGCGCCCTCCCGCCAGCGGGTCGCGCTCAGCTGGGGCGGCCGTCCGAAGCGCGCGGCGCGAAAGGGGGAGAGATCGATGCGATCCTGGCGCAGCTCGACAGCAGCAAGACCGACTTCGTGCTGGCGGTCGGATCGGACCGGATCAGGCTGACGCACCTGGACCGGGTCTACTGGCCGCCGGACACCGCGCTGCGCCAGCCGGCGCTGACCAAGCGCGATCTGCTGCGCTATTTCGCGCAGGTATCGCCCTGCATCCTGCCGCACCTGGCCGACCGTCCGCTGACGCTGATCCGGATGCCGGACGGCATCACCGGTCAGCGGTTCTTCCAAAAACACTGGGAGCAGGAGCGGCCGCCGTTCGCCCAGACCATCACCGTGTTTTCCAGCCACAAGGACGAGAACCACGAGTACCTGCTGTGCAACAACCTGCCCACGCTGCTCTGGCTGGCGCAGTCCGGCGCGCTCGAACTCCATGTCTGGCACTCGCGCGCGAAGCTCGGACCCGACGCGGCTTCAAAGGGCACCGACTACGGCACCTCGGAGGAGTCGCTGGCGGCCTCGGTCCTGAATTATCCCGACTACGTGGTGTTCGACCTGGACCCGTACATCTATTCCGGTCAGGAAAAGCCGGGCGGCGAGCCCGAGTTGAACACGGTTGCCTTCCAGAAGGCCAAGGAGGTGGCGTTCTGGCTGCGCGAACTACTCAACAGCATGTCGCTGGAGCCGATCGTCAAGACCTCGGGCAAGACCGGACTGCACATCTTCGTGCCGATCCAGCGCACCATCGACTTTGATGCCGCCCGGCACGTCAGCGAGCTGGTCGGGCGCCACCTGATGCGGCAGCACCCCAAGGACATCACGCTGGAATGGAGCATTCCGAAACGCACCGGCAAGATCTTCATGGATTACAATATGAACGTCCGCGGCAAGACGCTGAACGTCGCCTACTCGCCCAGGGGCGAGCCCGGAGCGCCGGTGTCGATGCCGTTGACGTGGGAAGAGCTCGCCGGCGCGCACCCGCTCGACTTTCGACTTACCAACGCGGCCCAGCGCCTGGCCGAAACGGGCGACCGCTGGCGCGACGCCCTGGAGCACAAACAGAGCCTGGAAGCCGCCTTGAGTGGCGCCAAGGCTTGAGTCGCTGAGAGGTGAAGAATATGGCTGCACGATCGATCGGATCGTTGACGGTTTCCTTCGGACTGGTGGCGATTCCGGTGAAGTTGTTCTCCGCCACCGAGTCGACCCGGGCCATCTCCTTCAACATGC
>Ga0210409_10000572_pt1 | contig 57348 bp, 52 predicted proteins | sample IncBWH17MmetaG_FD_161649 | JGI IMG/M metagenome (GOLD analysis project Ga0210409, IMG submission 161649) | Forest soil microbial communities from Barre Woods Harvard Forest LTER site, Petersham, Massachusetts, United States - Inc-BW-H-17-M | ecosystem: Environmental > Terrestrial > Soil >... | reverse complement strand
CATCAGAACTCGACGGGCGGGTGGGTCGCTCACCCCATGCCCGCGGCCAGGAAAAGCCAAGACCTCGACGTACTTCCCTGCTTCAATCAGATCGTTGACTACGGACAGCGTGTTCGCGTAGTGAACGTTGTCGTCTCCCGTGCCGTGGGCGATGAGCAGTTTGCCTTTCAGCTGGCCGGCATATTTCACCGGTGAAGAATCCTCATATCCTTTCTCGTTTTTCTGCGGCAGTCCGAGATAGCGCTCGGTGTAGATAGAATCGTAGTAGTGCCAGTCGGTCACCGGGCCGCCTGCAAAACCCGCCTTAAAGTCATCGCCCGCTTCGAACATGGCGTGCAGTGTCATGTGACCGCCGTAGCTCCACCCCCAAACGCCGATTCGGCTTCCATCCACGTAGGCAAGTGACTTAAGGAATTGCACGCCATCGCGCTGGTCGGAAAGTTCCTGAGCGCCCAGGCGCAGATGTAGCGGCGTTTCGAATGCATGGCCACGCCCCGCGGATCCCCGGTTGTCGAGCGAAAAAACAATGTAGCCCTTCTGCGCCATCAGCTCGTGCCACAGGAAATTGGCGCCGCCCCAGGAGTTACGCACCACTTGAGCGTGCGGGCCGCCGTAGGTGTAGACGAGAACCGGATACTTTTTCTGCGGATCGAAATTTGGCGGCTTGATCATGCTGGCGTTGAGCATCACGCCATCGCGGGATTTGACGCGAAGGAATTCCATGGGGGAGAGGCCGTAATCCGCGAGCTCGGCGACTTTGTTTTCATTGATGGTAGCGATGCGCGAACCGTCTGCGCGATGCAGATTCTGGCGAGGCGGAGTGGCAGCATTCGAATAGGTGTCGTAAAACGCCGCTGCGTTCGGCGCGAAATTCACATCATGCGTGCCGCTGTCCTTCGTGACCTTTAGGAATCCGGATCCGTCGAGCCCAGCCGCGTAAAGCTGCCGCTCCATCGTAGACGCTTCTGTCGCCGTGAAATAGACGAGCCCTTTGGATTCGTCGACGGCGTTAAGCGCAGTAATTTCCCATTCGCCTTTCGTAATTTGCGCAAGCTGTTTGCCATCGAGGTCATAAAGATAAAGATGCCGGTAGCCGCTGCGTTCGCTCGACCATAGGAAGCGCTTGCCGTCCTTGAGGAAATAGAGATCGTCGCTCACGTTGATCCAGTTGGGATCCGTCTCCGTCACCGCTGTCCGCGTCTTGCCGGTGGCCGTATCGGCGATCAGAAGCTCTAGAGTGGTTTGTGTGCGATTAAGACGCTGAATGGCAAGGTGTCTCGAATCGGTCAGCCAATTCACGCGCGGAATATAAATGTCGGTTTCCGCCCCGATATCCATTGCGCGCGGCTCTCCGCCGCTCACCGCCGTCACGAGCACACGAACAATGGGATTCGCACCACCCGCGACGGGATAACGCTCCAGCTCCGCTTCTCCACTCGGGGTGGAAAAATCCACCAACGGGTATTGCGAGACCTTGCGTTCATCCATCTCCAGATAAGCGATCGCGCTGGAATCCGGCGACCACCAGTACGCCGTCTTGATATCCAGTTCTTCCGGATAGACCCAGTCAAGCTCGCCTTTGCGGATCTCTTCCGTCCCCCCTTGCGTGACCACCCGCTCTTTTCCCTCGGACACACTCACCAACCAGAGATTATGGTCCCGCACAAAGCTCACATAGCGTCCGTCGGGAGAAATCTTAGGATCGGCAAGCGCAGCTTTCCCTGATACGAGCGTGCGTCCCGCCTGTGACTTCGGGTCGAACCATGCGAGCGCCGTCGGTCCCTGAAACAGAATTCCTGCGCCGTCCGGCGCCCATTGGTATTGCGCGGGAGCGCGCCGGCCAAGCCCAGTGGCTTGCGTCGCTCGCGCCGTGTCCGCCGGGAGAATCATTTCGAGCTTGTCGGCAGCCATCAGAAGCCGTCGCTCCCCCGAAGCTGCGTCCATCTCCCAAAGTTCCGTCTTCGCTTCTCGGCCAGAACCCTTGGTCTCGAAATAGCTGAGCTGCTTGCCATCCGGCGTCCACGCAAGCCCTCGCGTCAACCGCCCGCTCAAGCTCGGCTGCGAATAGATGCGTTCCACGGTAAGAGCTTTCCCTGAAGCCGCCGTCGGTTGCTGCGCCGCGGAAGTAGAAGCAAAAAGCGAGATGATAGAAAAAATGAGAGTAACCGCTGACGGGCTGAAGTGCCGGCGCAGCAAGGACATGCAATCCTCCTGAAAGCGAACGGTAGTCTATGGTGTGGCTGCGAGAAGCGCAAAGCCTTCGGGAAATTCTAGCCCGGGGGCCAGCGGAACTGGCGGCCGCCGAGCAGATGCAAATGCAGATGGAATACGGATTGGCCCGCGCCGCGGCCACTGTTTAGCACCGTGCGGTAACCTTCGAGCAAGTTCCGTTCGCGTGCAAGTTCCGAGGCCACCAGTTGCAATTTCCCGAGGATGGCTTGATCTTCGGGCGAAGCATCCGTTAGTGATTCAAAATGCTTTCGCGGGCAGAGCAGAATGTGCGTCGGCGCCTGCGGCGAGATGTCTTCGAAGGCGAAGAGATCAGGATCCTCATAAACGATCTTGGACGGGATCTTCTTCGCAGCGATCTTGCAGAACAAACAATCCGCGCTCATCGGTTCCCTCCTGCGGGCATGCCTTCATCCAGCCGCGTCACGAACGGCGTGAACCCTTCCCGGTCGCGAAGCTGATCGCTGAAAGTGCGCGCGGCGTCTTCGCCAGTGATTTTGCCGACGCGGACGCGGTACAAAAGTCCGTCGGGAGAATCATATAGCTGAATGAAGATCGGCGAATAGACTACGTTGAGTCGGTCGCGAAGACGCTCGGCGTTGCCGCGATCCTTGAAAGCGCCGACCTGCACCGTGAAAAATCCTGCCGTGAGATCCACATTGCCGAGAACTTCAACGCGAACCGGCACGACTCCCGGCCCTACCGATTCAATTTCGCGCGCCGCCGCAAGCGACAAATCAATGATGCGATTCTCGACGAACGGCCCGCGGTCCGTGATGCGCACTACCGTGGATTTGCCATTGCCTAGATTCGTAACGCGCACCGTCGTTTCAAACGGTAGCGTGCGGTGCGCCGCCGTAAGTTTGTACATGTCGTAGATTTCACCGTTCGAAGCGCGCCGACCGTGAAATGGCGCTCCATACCACGAGGCATTGCCTTCTTCCGTGTACCCGGAAGGAGCCGGTATCGGAGCAGTTTTCCCGCGTTTCGGCGTCGGTGTCGTCGGGTTCCCGGGAGTTTCCGGCACGTCCGTGGAACGTTTGGCAGCCTCGGAAGTTCCCGGCGGCGTCTCCGAGGGCTGCGCGGGCGGCGTTTGTCGGCGATCAGCGATCGGATTGCGCGAAGCACAACCGGAAAGCGTCAGAAGAAAAACAAGAGTAGGGATGTAGAGCAGGTGAAGGACGACCGGACTGCAGAAAGACACCCGGGCTGAAATCACAAGTCTGCCCAAATCATGTTTTCGCGTCTTTCGGAGGCTGGGCGGAGCGCCCGGCGTTGCGCGCTTCGATCCAACTTGCCGCCTCGGTGAGCTTCTCGGAAACCTCGCGCAAAAACTGCGCCGTGCGCTTTTCGGTCTCGGGAGCGACCTCCTCCTTCACAAAACTCTTCACGCGCTTGAGTTCTTCGTCAACGCGCCTGCCGAACTCTTCGAAGTTGTTTATGCTTTTCAGCCGCGAGAATTCCTCGTCGATGCGCTTTCCGAATTCCTCGAATCCGTCCATCGCTGTCTCCTGTTCGTTCCCGCGCGTTCAAAGTCCGCAATCTCTTTCAGGTATTATAGGAACGCCGTTTGCGGGTCGCAAGGAGGAGAATTGGCGCTTCCCTATCGTTGGCAATGGCGCGTGGATCGCTGGAAAAACGCGGCGCGCGGATTTTTTGGCGGCAGCGAGCAGCAGCCGCGCCCGAAAATCTGTCCGTCGTGCGGAGCCTTGGTGGGCATCAGCGCGACGCGCTGCCACGAATGCGGAGCCAGCTTGCGATTTTCGCTCGTGGCGCTAAGCAAAAAGCTCTCAGGAGTTTTCGGTGAATATGAGTCGCCGGTAACTTCGGCGCTTTTGGTTGCAAACATCTTGATGTTTGGCGTCAGCCTGGTGCTCACCATGCAAGCAGGCGAAGCCGGTGGCCTTCACATTCTTGCCGGCATGAGCGGCGAAGCCTCCTACAAGCTCGGAATCAGTTTGCCGTTCGGCTATCTTTTGCAGGATCACCAATGGTGGCGCCTGGTCACCGCCATGTTTTTGCACGGCGGGTTGCTTCACATCGGATTAAACATGATGTCTCTGATGCAACTCGGTCCGGCGCTGGAAGAGCTCTATGGCTCGGCGCGCTATTTCTTTCTCTACGTCTTCACCGGCGCTTTTGGATTCCTCGCCAGTGCGTTAACCGGCCACTTTTCTCTGGGTGCCAGCGGCGCGCTGTTGGGCCTTGTCGGGGCCATGCTGGCGATCACCAGCAAGCGCGGCGGCTCCTTCATGCGCGATTTGCGCTCCCGCCTAATCACTTCGGTGGTGATTTTGTTCGCCGTTGGCTTTATGGGGGCTTTCCGGATCGACAATGCCGCGCACTTGGGCGGCTTGGCCGCTGGATTTGTGATTGGCAAAATTTTTGTCGATCGCGAACCGATGAACGCGTGGGAAAAGCAGACCGCCTACGTGTTGGGCTGGCTCGCGGGAGCCGCGCTTCTGGCGAGTTTTGTGCTCATGATTTTGCACTTCTCTGATCTTCTGCCCGGTCAGCAAGGATAAGGCGCGCGGCCTCTCGACCCCCCGGCACTCGCGGGTTCCATCGAAGCGCCTGCGGCGCGGACTTTTTGCACCGCTCCCGTCTGAAATCCTGTACCCTGTAGTCGACTTTTGCCCGTCATCTCTCATGGACCCACACTCCATCGTCGTCGTCAGCCTGCACACGCCCAAAGAAAAAGTCTGGGGCGAGCTGCTGGCCATCAACCCCTCTGGCATCACGCTGCGCGGCATTGATCTCAATTCCTTCGACCATTTCATCCGCCAGATTAACCAGCCCGACGGCGAGCGCGTGGGCCTCCCCACCATTTTCTTCCCCATGAACCGCGTCGAGCGCATCTCGCTCGACGAACCCTCTGGCTCCATCCCCTCCATGAACGAACTCTTCGCCCGGAAAATCGGCCGCTCGCTAACCGACTACCTCGCGCAATTCGCCTGACGCAGTTTGCCCGAACTGCGTTATCCTGAAGCACAATGAAAGGCCGCATCTGGACGGTACCCAATCAAATCACCTTTCTCCGCCTTGGCTTCTTGCCGGTTTTTCTCATACTCATTTCCTACGAAGAGTACCGCTGGGCACTTCTCGTCCTAGTAGTCGCCGGACTCTCCGACGGCATTGACGGCCTACTCGCGCGCAAGCTCAACCAACGCTCCGCGCTGGGCGCCTATCTCGATCCTATCGCGGACAAATTGCTGCTTTCCTCTTCCTTCATCATTTTGGCGTTTAAGAAGCAATTGGCGTGGTGGCTGACGATTTTAGTGCTGAGCCGCGACGTCCTCATTCTCATCGTCGCCGTCGTTATTCTTCTGATCTCCGGCTATCAGCCGTTTCCACCCAGCATCTACGGCAAGCTCACCACCGGGTGTCAGATCCTTCTTGTCTTTGCTGTGGTTCTTGCTGCCGCGTATCCCACTCTCCATCTTGCGCTGCTCATCCGCATTCTGATTTATGCCGTCACAACCTTCAGCGTCGTCTCCGGATTTCACTATTCCTTCAGCACAACTCGAAGGCTGAGCAGCCCCACTCCGTCCTAAGTTATCAATTCTCAGCTTTCGTCTTATTCGCGCGGATCAAAGTTAGAAGATACGTGTGGTCAGATGGGCATGGCCTTAGGACCGCCGGGCGGAATGTGGAGTTTTGGTTCCGTGAGGGATCGCACTTGCTCGAGCGTGACATCCGGTGCCAGCTCGCGGAGCAGAAGCCCCTCCGCCGTAATGTCAATGAGCCCAAACTCAGTAACAATGTGGTCCACGACCTCCACACCGGTGAGCGGCAGCGTGCACCTTTTCAAAATCTTTGGCTTATTGTCCCGCGTAGCGTGCTCCATCGCAATGAACACGCGCTTGGCACCAGCGACCAGATCCATAGCTCCGCCCATCCCCTTCAACATCTTGCCCGGAATGGCCCAATTGGCAAGCGTCCCTTTTTCATCCACTTGCAGCGCGCCGAGCACAGTGAGGTCCACGTGGCCGCCGCGAATCATCCCGAACGAATCAGCCGAAGAAAAATAAGCAGAGCCCGGGAGCTCGGTAACAGTTTCCTTCCCTGCATTGATCAGGTCGGGATCCACCTCCGATTCCAGTGGATAAGGTCCGACGCCGAGCATGCCGTTTTCAGATTGCAGGATTACGTCCATGCCTTTCGGCACGTAATTGGCCACGAGTGTGGGCATACCGATGCCGAGATTGACGTAATACCCATCGCGCAATTCGAGCGCGATCCTCCGCGCAATTCGTTCTCGTTTTTGTTCTTCGCTTAGTGGCATGAAAAGTTCTCAGTTGTAAGTTCTAAGTTCTTAATCGCACGCAAAGACAAACTCATCGGTCTAAAGACCGGCCCCTACCGTTTCCTCACGGTCCGCCGCTCGATGCGTTTTTCGTATTTCGGCCCCTGGAAAATGGCGTCCACGAAAATGCCGGGAGTGTGCACCTGATTCGCATCGAGCTTCCCTAGCTCAACGAGTTCCTCGACTTCGGCGATCACATAATCAGCCGCCGTAGCCATCATGGGATTAAAATTCCGCGCGGTCTTCCTGTAAATGAGATTGCCCCAGCGGTCCCCCTTCCACGCTTTAATGAAAGCGAAATTTCCCCGCAGCCCCCGTTCCATCACGTACATTCGCCCCTCAAATTCGCGCGTTTCTTTTCCCTCGGCGACCATGGTGCCGTAGCCCGTAGGCGTATAAAACGCCGGAATTCCCGCCCCGCCCGCGCGCAGCCGCTCCGAAAGCGTCCCCTGCGGATTCAATTCCACCTGCAATTCCCCGCTCAAAACCAATTGTTCGAAAAGTTTGTTCTCGCCCACGTACGTGGAAATCATCTTTTTGACCTGCCGCTGCTGCAACAGCACACCGATGCCGAAATCATCTACGCCCGCATTGTTGCTCACGATCGTGAGGTCCTTCGTCCCTTTGCGGCGCACCGCGGCGATGAGACTCTCCGGAATCCCACAAAGTCCGAATCCCCCCATCAAGATCGTCGCGCCATCGGCGAGTTTTTCAATCGCGGCGTCGGCCGAAGCAATTCGCTTGTCCATGAATCCTCGCAACTGAAATGCAGTTTACCCCAAGTCGGACTTACACTGGACTCGACAAGCAGCCCAAGCCCTGCGCGCAAACGGAAGTCCGGCAGCTACAGTGACCGCAGGAGTTTGTAAAGCTCATTGGCCGCATCGAAATCCGCTTCAAGCTCGCGGGAAGCAAGCCGCTCGCGAAGATCGTCGAGGCGGCGCGCGAAGAGGTCGAGGGCGGCAGAGAGAACTTCCTGATTGGTAAGAACAATGTCGCGCCAAGTGGAATATGGGCTGCCGGCGAGGCGCAGCGAATCGCGCAGTCCCGGACCCGCGAGCGTGATGGGCAGGCCGTTTTCGTCAAGCCGGTCGTAGAGAAATCCCGCAAGTGCAACGGCCGCCAGCTGCGGCAGATGCGAGGCGAGCCCGACGCCGTAATCATGCTGCGGGGCGCCCAGCCAAAGCGGGCGCGCCCCGATCTTTTCCAGAATTTTCACGAACGCCGAAACGCGCGGCTCCTCCTGCAGCGAAGACGCACCGATCAGCGCGTAAGTGTTTCCGCGGAAGAGATCGGTGTCCGCGCTCCCGATCCCCGCCAGCTCCCTCCCAGCCATGGGATGTCCTCCCAGGAAATACGGTCCGTTCGCGGCTGGAAAAAGTTCCGCAGCCGCTTGCGTGATCCGCACTTTGGTGCTGCAAGCATCAGTGACGAGCGCGTGAGAAGGCGCATGCCGCGCGATCTCTGGAAGCAGATCGAGCGTGGCAGCAATCGGAAGCGCAATGTATATGAGATCCGAATTGCGAAGCGCGGGAGCAAGCTCGCCGGAAAAAGCTTCGTCAATCGCGCCCCTCACTTGCGCCTGGCGAACCGTCTCCGCACGGTCCCACCCAGCGACGTGCATCTCCTTGGTGTACTTGCGCAGCGCAAGCGCGAACGATCCGCCGATCAGGCCCGTCCCAAGAATCGTGATCCGCGAAATGACGTGAGAGGACATAGAAAGTGTTCAGTTTCCAGTTCTTAGTTCTCAGTTCCAAGTAACAAATAAGAGGTCAAATGCTAACGCAGAGACGCGGAGGGCGCAAAGGCTCGAGGAGAAGTCCCGTACTTGAGTGGAAATAAGTGGCCCCCAAGAGAGTCCACGATTCCATAGCTGTCCCTTGACCGAAGCCTTTTCTGTTCCGAAACAGAGAACTGACAACTGGCGACCGAAAACTGCCTCACATGATGCGCCGGCCGATGGCCGGAGCAATGATGCGGAGTTCGCCCATAAGCTGCGCGAATTGCCCCGGCTCCAGCGATTGCGCCCCATCCGACAGCGCATGGTCCGGATCGTTGTGAACTTCAATGAGCAAGCCGTCGGCTCCGGCAGCGACCGCCGCACGGGCCATCGGCGGCACTTTGTCGCGCCGTCCCGTGCCATGCGAAGGATCGCCGAACATCGGCAAATGAGAGAGCTTCTTCACAACGGGGATCGCCGCGATATCGAACGTATTCCGCGTGTACGTTTCGAACGTACGAATGCCGCGCTCGCATAGAATGACGCTGAAATTGCCTCCCGCGAGAATGTATTCCGCACTCATTAAAAGTTCTTCCATCGTCGCGGACATCCCGCGCTTTAGCAAAACGGGCTTGCGGACTTCGCCAAGCGCGCGCAGCAAATAGTAATTCTGCATATTCCGCGCGCCGACCTGGAAAATGTCCACGTATCCCATCATCATCTGAATCTGCGACGCGTCCATCACTTCGCTAATCGTAAACAGGCCGAACTTGTCCGCCGCTTCGCGCATCAGCTTAAGGCCAGGCTCGCCCATGCCCTGAAACGCATAAGGCGAAGTCCGTGGCTTGAACGCCCCGCCGCGCAAAATTTTTGCACCCGCTTTGGAAATGCTTTCCGCGATGGAAAAAATCTGTTCGAGGGATTCCACCGAACACGGCCCCGCTGCGACAACCACCTCTGGACCTCCGATTTTTACGCCGCGGCCAAGATCGACGACCGTGCCATCCGGCTTGAACTGCCGGCTGGCAAGCTTGAACGGCTGCGTTATGCGCATAACCTCGCGCACGCCCTCCAGCAATTCGAAATCGCGATGATCGAAATCGCGGTGCACGCCCACGGCACCAAGCACCGTGTGCGACTCGCCGGTAGACCGGTGAACATTGAATCCGCTGGCGACCAGCCGGTCAATCACATGCTGGATTTGGCCGTCCGTGGCCCCTTCTTGCATCACAATGACCATGGGCTTTTCCTGCTCTCCTGGACCTTTCCCGTAAATACCGGAAAGCGGCCGCTTTTATTTCGTGTCTTTCTTCGCGCCATCGCCGGAATGCATGGCATCGCGTTCCGCGGCGCGCGCTTCATCAATAATGCGTTCGAACAGGCGCCGAATCGCCGCATCCGTCAGCGGCCCGGAATTGTTCTGCTCCGCGTTCGAAAGCACTTCGTTCTCCCGATCCGGCTGGTACAGCGGGATTTTCGCCGCCTGCTTGAGCTTGCCGATTTCCAGAGCGCATTGCGAACGCGCATTCAAAAGTTCCACGAGTTTCTTGTCAATCTCATCGATGCGGCGTCGCCAATCACTCAAATTCATGGCGCCACCCCACCGCGATGCATCGGGGCTTCGCGCCGCGAAAGCCCATGGCGCGCCGCCTCTTTGAGCGAGCGAACGCGTTCCGCAAGCGCAGCCGCCCCCGCATCAACAGAAGTCGCTTTCTCGATTTCGGAAACGAGCGCGGAACCGATCACCGCGGCGTCAGCCAACCCGCCGAGAACTGAAACGTGCCCCGGAAGCGAAATGCCAAACCCCACTGCGATGGGTAGTTGCGTGACGCTGCGCGCCCGCCGCAGAAGCGCAGGCAAATCATCCGGCAAAACATCTTTCGCCCCAGTGACCCCGGTGCGAGAAATCAAATAGAGAAAACCCGAAGAGCAGCGCGCAATTTTCGCCAGCCGTTCATCCGTGGAAGTCGGCGCACCAAGGAAAATCGTGTCGAGATGATGCGCCCCAAGAATGCGGCGGTATTCTTCCGATTCTTCCGGCGTGAGATCCGTCGCGAGCACTCCATCCGCCCCAGCCGACGCCGCGGAGGCCGCAAATTTTTCCAGCCCCATCTGCAAAATGGGATTGTAGTAGCTAAAGAGAACAAGCGGCACCTGCGAAGATTGCCGGATATGCCGAACGAGGTCGAGGATTCCGGCAAGCGTAGTACCGGCTTTCAGCGCGCGCTCAGAAGCGCGCTGAATCGTCGGCCCGTCGGCGAGAGGATCGCTGAACGGCACCCCAAGCTCAATGACGTCAGCGCCCGCTTCAGCCAGCGCAAGCACGAATTTCAACGTCGCGTCGAGGGAGGGATCGCCGGCCGTAATGTATGCCACGATGCCCAGTTCTCCCGATGCGCGCAGTTCCGCGAATCGTTTAGAAATGCGGGTCGAGTTGGAGCTGGCAACTGTCATTGGGGTTTGGAAAGAAAGATTAGAGCAGGCGGGAGTAAGTGTCCATGTCCTTGTCGCCACGGCCGGAGAGATTGAGGATGACGAGGCCGTCTTTGCCCATTTTGGGGACGCGCTCAATGAGGCCGGCAATGGCGTGAGCGGATTCCAGCGCGGGGATAATGCCTTCGGTGCGTGAGAGAAGGCGCGCGGCATCCAGTGCCGCTTGATCGGAGACGGCGGAGTATTCGGCACGGTGCTGGTCGGCGAGCCAGGCGTGTTCCGGCCCGATGGCGGGATAGTCGAGCCCGGCGGAAATGGAATGTGTTGTGGCGATCTGGCCGTCTTCGTTTTGCAAAACGTATGTGTATGTGCCCTGCAGCACACCCGGACGCGCTCCCGTGAAACCTTGCGCGGCAGCGAGCCGCGCGGCATGCTCGCCGAGCTGGCCGCCGCGGCCGCCAGCTTCAATGCCGATCATTTTCACGTCTGCATCACGAAGAAAATTGTGGAACAGTCCGATCGCGTTCGAACCACCGCCCACGCACGCGATGAGATGCGTCGGAAACCGTTTTTCAGCGGCCAGAATCTGCTCCCGCGCTTCGCGCCCGATGACCGACTGAAAATCGCGCACCATCGTCGGATAAGGATGCGCGCCGAGAACCGAGCCGAGCAGATAGTGCGTCGTGCGCACATTGGTCACCCAATCGCGCATCGCCTCATTAATGGCATCCTTCAGCGTGCGGCTCCCGGAATCCACGCCCACAACCTGCGCGCCGAGCATGCGCATGCGCGCCACGTTCAGCGCCTGCCGCGCCATATCCTCCGTGCCCATGTACACGACGCATTCGAGGCCGAAGTGCGCGGCCACCGTGGCGGAGGCCACACCGTGCTGGCCCGCGCCGGTTTCCGCAACGATGCGCGGCTTGCCCATTTTCACCGCAAGCAAGGCCTGGCCAATGGCATTGTTGATTTTGTGCGCGCCGGTGTGCAGCAAATCTTCGCGCTTGAGATATATCCTCGGCCCACCAAGTTTTTCGGTGAGTCGCGAAGCAAATTGCAGCGGCGTCGGACGCCCCGCGAAATTCTTCAGAAGATCGTGAAACTGGGCCTGAAATGTAGGATCCGATTTCGCGATTTCGTAAGCCCGCTCCAATTCGAACAGCGGCACCATCAGCGTTTCCGGAACGTAGCGTCCCCCGTAAGGCCCGAACCGGCCCGGCGCCGTCGTCGGAGATTGAAGAATGGAGCTCATGTTCTCCCGCAAACCTGTGATTCGAACGCTCTACTTGCCTTCCGCGCGCCGCACTTCTTGTATGAATTCGCGCAGCCTGCCGTGATCTTTTTTTCCCGGCTTCAATTCTACACCGCTGGCGACATCGACCCCGTAGGGACGCACGATGCGCACCGCCGCCGCCACATTTTCAACCTTCAACCCGCCTGCCAAAATGATACGTCGCCCCTTCGTGGCGCGCCGCGCCGCGTCCCAATCGGTCGAGCGGCCCGTACCGCCATATTGGCCCGTATGCGCCGCGTCAAACAGGTACGCAAACGCGTCAGGATATTCGTCGAGAGTCGCCAATTGAAAATCCGGCTCGACGCGAAAAGCCTTGATGACCGGCACGCTGCGCGCCAGTTCCGCAACCGTCTGCGGCGTCTCGTCGCCGTGCAGTTGCGCCGCGTCCAGCTTCACCAGCCGGCAAAGCGTCGCCACGTCCGCCGCTGGAGCATTCACAAAAATTCCCACCGCTTCCACGCTCTTCGGAAGTTGCGGCCGTATTTTCTTGGCTGCGGCTTCCGTCAGGCAGCGCGGGCTCTTCGGATAAAAATTAAATCCAAGTAGGTTTGCCCCGGCCTCAATCGCGGCGAGCGCGTCTTCTGAATTCGTGATGCCGCAGATTTTCACGCGAACCATGGCAGCCTACTGCGTTCCAGTCGGAGAAAGTAGCAGAGAAGAAAGTGCCGCCGCTGGATCAGTCGAAATCATCAGATGTGTCCCAATGAGAAAAGCATCAAAGCCAGCCGCGCCGAGTTTCGAAAGATCGTCATGGGTTCGCAGGCCGGACTCGCTAACGGCGATGCAGTCGTTAGGAATGAGTCCGACGAGTTCGAACGAAGTCTCGACGCGCACGGAAAGCGTAGTCAAATCGCGATTATTTACGCCCAGGATGCGTGCTCCGGCCCTGAGGGCGCGCTCAAGCTCGCTGGCCGTGTGCACCTCGACGAGCGGCTCCATCCCAAGCTCGCGGCCGAGCGTGATGAGATCACGAAGCAAACCATCTCCGAGTGCAGCCACAATCAGCAGAAAACTGTCCGCATCGTTGGCGCGCGTTTCCCATACCTGCCAGGGATCAAATATGAAATCTTTGCGCAATACCGGCAGCTGGATCGCCTTTCGCGCATCGCGAAGATTTTTCAGCGACCCGCGGAAGAATTCTCCCTCGGTGAGAACCGAAAGCGCGCAAGCCCCCGCCGATTCGAAGGCTTGAGCGAGAGCCACCGGATCGAACGGATCCCGCAGCACTCCCCGCGAAGGCGAAGCCGGCTTGAGCTCCGCGAGAATATTGAGACCATTGCGGCAAAGCGCCGCGGAAAAATCTCGCAGCGGCGTGGCCGCTTTCACGCCATACTTGAGGGCTGTCTCCGGCAGCACCCGCTTGCGATGATCCACCTCCGCGCGGCGAGCTTCGAGAATGCGGTCCAGCACCGTCCCCGGGTTGGCGTGAGCAGACATTCGCGTAAGTTTGTATGCTAGGGGCGCGAGGAGACGGAGTCAAATGGCGGGGACGCCGGGATTCGGACGAACTGGGTGAACGAATGGGATACGGAGAAACGTACGGAAGTCTGTTGACGGCGATCGCGGAAGAAGCCGATGCGATTGCGATGCGGTATTTCCGCGCGGATGAATTGCGGATTGACAGGAAGGGCGACGGAACCGCGGTAACGCAAGCGGACCGCGCCGTGGAAGAAATGGCACGCGCAAGAGTCGCCGCGAGCGGACTGCCGCTGGACGTCCTGGGCGAAGAAATGGGAGGCGGCGATTCCAACGCCGCAAGCACCTCGGGTCGCGCGCGGATGATCATCGATCCAATTGACGGCACCGAAGAATTCTCGCGCGGGATTCCAACCTTCGGCACTCTGATGGGCATCGAGCACAACGGCGAAATCGTCGCTGGAATGGCCAGCGCGTCGGCGCTGGGCACTCGCTGGTGGGCCTATCGCGGGGAAGGTGCGTACCGGAACGGCAAGCGCATTCACGTTTCAAACGTGGACACACTAGCCAAAGCCATGATTTTCACCACCGGCACAGGGCCAAAGAAGGATCCCGCCATGCGCGCAAAACTTCGGCTTCTCGCTGACACCGCGAAAAGCGGCCGCGCCATCGGCGGCTTCTGGCAGCACATGCTCGTCGCCGAAGGCGCCATCGAAGTTGCCGTGGACCTGACCTCGCAGGCCTGGGATCTCGCGCCGCTCGGAATTATCGTGGAAGAAGCGGGCGGCCGTTCCACGAGTGTAAGTGGCGAGCGAACAATTTATTCGGGCGAACTCGTGAGCACCAACGGAAAACTTCACGACAAAGTGCTCAAGATTCTGGCGTAAGCCAATTTATTCCGCGGGCAAATCGCTTGCCAAATTGGATGTTTCTTCCTCCGCGGACAAAGTCTAGTTTTCTGTAACGGAAAAATGTCGTCGCCTGCTCCCGGAGGTTTCCCAATGGACATGCGCATTCAAGCCGAAAAAGCCGAGCAGTTCCGGAAGCTGCACCACGGACCGCGAATGCTGCTGCTCCCGAACGCCTGGGACGTGGCCAGCGCGCGAATTCTTGAAGAATGCGGGCACCCTGCGATCGCCACGACCAGCGCGGGGATCGCGTATTCTCTGGGCTATCCGGACGGCCAGCGCATCTCGCGCGGCGAAATGCTGGAGGTCGTGGGCCGCATCGCCCGCGCCGTCCGCATTCCGGTAACCGCGGATTTGGAGGCGGGTTACGGCACAACCAGCAACGAAATGGCGGAAACGGTGAAAGCAGCCATCGAAGCGGGTGCGATCGGAATGAATCTGGAGGATGTAACCGGCGATGACGAGAGTTCGCAAGTTGCATTATCGCTGCAAATCGAAAAAATCCACGCCATCCGCGAAACGTCGGCATCGCTGGGAGTTCCATTCGTTTTGAACGCGCGCACGGACATTTATTTGATGCCCATCGGCCCCGAGTCCACGTCGTTCGAGCGAACCGTTGAGCGACTGCGCACCTATCGCGGCGCGGGAGCGGATTGTCTATTTGCGCCAGGTGTCTACGATCGGGATACCATCGCCAAGCTAGTGAAGGCCGTCGACGCCCCGCTGAACATTCTGGCAAATCCAGCGTGTCCTCCGCTTGCGGAGCTGGAAAAAATCGGGGTGGCCCGGGTCAGCGCGGGATCAGGTATCATGCGGGCTGCCATGGGAGCTGTGCAGCGAATTGGCAAAGAAATGCTGGAAACGCGCTCTTGCGATGCAATGTTTGTTGGAGCAACGCCTTTTATCGAGCTCAAACGAATGATGACGCGTTAGCCGTCGTAGATTCATGCCTGAACAACTCCCTCAGTTGCGAATCTTGAATGAAGAAATCGTTGCGTGCCGCAAGTGTCCGCGGCTGGTGCGTTACCGCGAAAAGGTGGCGCGAGAGAAGCGCCGCGCGTACCGCGAGTGGGCGTACTGGGGCAAACCGCTCCCGGGATTCGGAGACGCGCACGCGCAACTTTTGATCTTAGGCCTCGCGCCCGCCGCGCACGGAGGAAATCGCACGGGGCGCATGTTTACCGGAGATCGCTCCGGCGATTTTCTGTATGCCGCGCTGCACAAAGCAGGTTTCGCGAATCAGCCTGCTTCCGTGCAGCGCGACGACGGATTATTACTCACCGACGCGTACATCTCCGCGACATGCCGCTGCGCGCCGCCGGACAATAAGCCGCTGCCAAAGGAAATCGACAATTGCCGCGGCTACTTGGAACGGGAAATCGAAATCCTGAAACCAAAGGCAGTGCTGGCGCTAGGAAAAATTGCCTGGGACGCGTATCTCGAAATTTTGAAGCAGCGCGGCGTGATTTCCTCGCGTGCGCTCTACAAATTCGCACACGGTGCCGAAGCCGAAGTTTTTGCCGGCGCACCGCGATTGTTTGGCGTCTATCACCCCAGCCAGCAGAACACGCAGACGGGGCGTGTGACGCCCGCGATGTACGCCGCAGTACTCCGCCGGGTCCGCTCCTTCCTCGAAAAGTAGGCTGCACACCTAGTCCAGCCTGGCTGAAAGTGTCGGAACGCCCTTGCGTCGCTGTGACGGGAATGGGTGACAGTCGTGCCCGTCATGGCAGTGCACTGTCGGGACGTCCCTCCAAGTAGCTTCCTTTCCATCATGTTGCAGGGCCTGTGTCGTGCGAGCAGTGGCTCATCGAGTGCACTAGACGAACTGCTCAGCTTTCCGCAGGAGGAAACCATGAGGGAGTCGAATCGCAACAGTACATCCGCAAGGATGGCAGTCTTAGCGTTGATCCTGGCCGGTGGCATTGCTTGCGCGGCGCAGGAACCTGCGCCTGGGCAAGCGCCGACGCAAGAATCGGCTGCGCCACCGGTGGAGCAACCGCATCAGAAGGCGGACGGCAAGCTACACGGGCTGCCGTTGGAGACTTATGCAGTGGCGCCGGGAACCAAGTTCCTCGTGAAGCTGGAGGAGGACTTGGGGACGAAGGGCACGCCGGAAAACGCAAAGTTCAAGGTCCGGACGCTGGAGCCGCTGGAAGCGGGCAGCGGCATCTATCTGCCGCCGGGAGCGGAGATTGAGGGGCACATCAGCCACGTGGAGCCGGCGGGAGTGGCAGGCCGGGCGAAACTGTGGCTGACGTTTGACGAGATTCGCACCAAGTTCGGGGCCCTGCCGATCGTGGCCGAGGTCGTGAGCGTACCGGGCGACCACAGCGTACGATCTGGCCCGAGCAAGGAAGGCCTCATCGAGGGCCGGAGCAGCACGCAGCAGGATGCGGCGCAGTCTGCGGCGGCCGGCGCCGCGATTGGTGCCGTAAAGGGTGTGAAGGATAAGGACAAGAAGGAAGCCGCCGAAGGGGCCGCTCTGGGGGCGCTGACGGCGTACTTGATGGAGTCCGGCCGTGGACATGAGTTGAACTTGCCCAAGGGCGCGAAGTTGGAGTTGGAACTGGAACGGGCTCTGTATCTTGTGAAGGAATGAGGCACAGTTTCCCGGGTTGTCAGTTTTCAGTTGTTAGTATTCAGTAGGAGCAGAGGAAAGCGTCTGGCAGCCCCCTGGCTGGCAGGTGAATTGGTTCCGAAAGGCAATCTCACGGTGTCGGTCCGAGTGGGAGACTTCTTGGGCGCTTGCAACTCGAACTTGCTCGAATGAGGCGCGAAGCCCCTCCCCCGGTTTTTCATAAGTGTTGATTCTAAAGAATTTAGGTTTCTTGTAAGTCCATTAGAATCAACACTTGTGAACCATCGCGCAAGTGTTGATTCTAATGGACTTGTTGGGGCCAATTGGATGCAAATGAAGTGTGTTTCGTAAGTATTGCGAATAAAACTGCTACGGCGCGGAAGCGATCCCTAGAAAGCAAAAACGCCAGCACAGATGCTGGCGGCACGGGATCGATCGGGATCATTACCCAAGCCTTACAGTATTCGCGGGATAACTTTTTGTCAAGGCCAATGAGAGAGTTGAGGCGCGCAGCGCTCCCGAGTGAGGCACCGGAGATACGGATGGGACGTGCCGCTGCCGATTCCTGGTCGCGAACGGGGATTAAGAACCGTGAACTCTGGAAGTTACACTAGCGAGATGCATTTACTGGAGTCCCTGCGCGAAAGCGGGATCGGCTTGCCCTATTCTTTGTCCAGGTACTCACCGGGGACGTCGTCCTCCGGGACCTCGTGGGTACGGACTTCGCCTTCGTCGGCGTCTCCGGCGTCTTGCACGCCCTTCACAACCTCGGCCTCGAAGGCGTTCCCTTCCTCGAGCAATTCGTCCACACTTTCAGAATCCGCACCTTGGAGGCTGGACAGGCCCTGCAAATCTCCCGATTGCCCCCCCGACCGCGGTGCCAGTCCCTCCCGTGCGGACTCCACGGTATAGACAGTTTGGCTTTTTCCCCGGACCGGTTTCTTCGGCGCGCGGGCGGGTTTTGCACCAGCCTTGCGCTTGGCGCCAGCCTGCTTTTTCGGCTGTAGCTTCCGTTTCGCCAAGCTCTTCTTGGAAGCCACGCGCTTCTTAGCCAGCTTCTTGCCAGCAGATCCCTTCGACTTCGACTTCGTCTGCTTCTTTTTGGATTTCTTTTTGGTAGCCATACGCGCAGTGTACCACTGGTCGGCCGTTGCTGGCGCCGCGGCTTCATCCTGGGGAGCCTGCAGAGGGGACAGGTAGAGTCGCCCGACGGCAACGCAGCAGTGTACGGCAATCCAACTGACGAGGCATGTGGACGTGGACGGAAGCTCCGAAGTAACCCCTCGACACGAATTCAATCTAGTTGCAGTATGGTATCGGTTGACGTAGCGTCCTTCTCTAAGTTCGCAGACTCAGTCCCCGGAAGTGCAGAACGGAAATGCTGGTGAATCGCACATGATCAATAAATATGGCAATCTTAGATTTTTCCTGCCGCTGGGATTTGTTCTAGCGCTTGCGGGAGTCCTCTTCGCGCAAAGCACACCTCCTAAAAATAAAATCCTCGTCGTGAATGGGAAGAGTGCCGGACCGGCAGTCCGGCTAATCGATGGCCACTCCTACGTCGATATTGAAGCTCTGGCCCAGGTTACGAACGGCGTCTTCACCGTCGAGCGCCATCGCATCCTGCTGACGATCCCTGCCTCGGACTCTGGCGCTATAGCCGGTGCCGTTCCCGCCGATGCCGCTCCTGTCGCCGCTCCCGTCGCTACTGCTCCCGCCGATGCTGCCCCTGCCAGTGCCCCTCCGGCTCAACCACCACAAGGGCTTTCTCGCGACTTTGCATCCGCGGCCATCGCCGCGTTGGCGGAAATGAGAGAGATGCGGGGAGCTGTCCGGGCAATGGTCACTTACGGATTGGCTGTCAGCGACACTTGGGCTCAGGACGATCAGGGACGGGTGATGACAGCTATCCGGCAGGCGGAAGTAGCCGCGACTACTGAGGACGACCTGCACGCCCTCCAACTACTCGAAAATGAAGCCGATAAACTGGCGAATTGGTCGGACAGTGTATTCGCAGCGCGCCGAGCACTCAATGGCGCCAAGACCGTGGATCCAAATGCCTTGCAGAACGACCCGGCGCTGGACAGAATCCGGAGTTGCGCCCAGTTTTTGAATGGTATGCTCGTCAGCGGCGCCTTTGACGACAGTCCCAGTTGCCATTAAAACAGCCCTCAGCTGCTGAAGCCGCGTTGCCGTTGCGCCAGTTTTTGGCACCGCTGAAGCCGTGCCTTGACGAGAAACTTGCCGGGCTGGTTGAAACTTCTGGGCCGGTTGTGCGTAGATGCTGGTTGAGGAGGTGTCCCATGAAGACTTTGCTGAGATTGATGGTGTTATGCCTTGCGGTGCCGGCTGGGATGGTTTTGGCCCAGGACAAGGCAACACAGGAAAAACCGTTGGTGAGCCAGGAAAATCCGCTGAGCACCTGGAACAAGTTCGCCTATGCGCGCGTGAAGGACATGCTGCTGAAGTCGGCGGAGAAGATGCCGGAGGAAAATTACGGTTTTAAACCCGTCGACACGGTGCGCAGCTACGGACAGATCGTGGGACACGTAGCAGATGCGCAGTACCAGTTCTGCTCGATGGCACTCGGGGAGAAAAGCCCGGCGCCGAACATCGAGCACACGAAAACATCCAAAGGGGACCTGATTGCCGCGTTGAATACGGCGTTCGCTTACTGTGATAAGGCCTACGACGGGATGACCGATGCCACCGCAGTGCAAACGATCAAGTTGTTTGGCAATGACGCGCCGCGGCTGAGCGCGCTGACGGTCAACAACATGCATGACCTGGAGCACTATGGGAACCTGGCCACATATATGCGGATGAAGAACATCGTGCCGCCCAGCAGCGAGCAGCAGCAGGCTCCGGCGCAGCCAGCGAAGAAGTGACTAGTGCCCGAAAGTTATTTCGTAAATAGAAAATGCAATGCTTCAGGGGCTAAAGCCTCATCTGCCATTGAATTTCGCTATTGAGCCTGATTAACGCTGCGGGCCATCAAAGCAGAACGGGCTCCCCAAATGATTCTGGGAGCCCGATGCCCTGGCATTGGAAAAATCTAAAGTTAGGCGTCAGCCCAAGAATCCGAGATTCGCGCTCCCAAAGTTCGCAAGATTCGGAAAGATGCCGGGCAGGTCCGTGTTCGCAACACCGAACCAAGTCGCCAGCGTCGCTGCATATTGATCCACCGATGTCGAGGGGATCCATCGTCCGTTGCTGCCCGTATCATCCGGCCCGCCCAACGCCAGAGTCGGCATCGTTCCATAGATCGAATTCCCCTTCACTGCGCCGCCAAGGACCATCTGGTGCCCGCCCCACGCGTGGTCCGTGCCCGCATTCGAACCCGGCTGAAAAGTGCGGCTGAATTCCGAGAGCGTAAAGGTCGTAACGCTGTTGGCGACGCCCAGTTCCTGCGTGGCCTGATAGAACGCTGACATTGCCTGACTCAATTGCGTCAGGAGGCCGGCTTGCGCGGTAAGTTGGTCGCTGTGGGTGTCGAATCCGCCCTGCGAACAGAAGAAGATCTGCCGATTGATATTCAGCGCGCTGCGCGCCGCTATCACCTGGGCCACTTGCTTCAACTGAGAGGCGAGACTGTTCTTTGCCGGGAACACCGTTTGGATGGCCGGAATATTCTTGAGGGCGTTTGCCAGCAGCAGACCATCCTGGATGGCTTGTCCCGTAACGGTGCTGGCGGCTTGCACCAGCGAGATGCCCGTATCGAACGTAAGTAACTGCTGGAGCGAGAGCAGGCGTGCCTGCGCGGCGGCCGAGCTATCAAACCCCTGCACGCCGGGCGTGCTTCCCGCGCTCATCGTGAACGGACGGGTGACATCGCCAGTGCTGAAAATCGAATTTCCCGCGACGGAAAGAATTGGCGGAAACAACGCCCCGTTGTTGAATGCCGGCGCAATCTTGTCCGCGACCTTTCCCGCCCACCCGGCATTCGGCATGCCTTTCAACTGCGTCGTCTGCCACTGATTTTGCTGATCGGAATGCGAAAACAGATTCATCGGCAGGTTCTGATAGGTCTGGTAATTTTGCCGCGTCGTCGGTTGCACGAGCGTGCCCACGTTTGCCAGTATGGCCAGGGATTTGTTCGTATTGAACAGCGCTTGCACTTCCGGAAAGCTTGGGTGTAATCCAAAGTTCGCTTGTCCGCCGATCTGCAAAGGAAGCAGGGACGCCTGCGGAAGCGCGAGGTTCGCTCGAATGCTCTGATAGTTGGCGTATCCCGCCGAGTCAATCGGCACGATCATGTTGTTCGCGTCATTTCCGCCAAACAGAAATATGCACACCAGCGCCTTATAGCCCGGCGTCCCCTGCGCCAGCGCGCTGACCAAACCGAACTTGCTTAGCCCGCTGACCATCGAAGCCGTCGCCGCCGAGCAGCACGCCAGCCGCACGAAGTCTCTTCTTGTATGAGGCGTCACGTTTGTTGCTCCTTTTGCGCGCTAGCGCTGCACCTGGTATTGGGACGAAGAAGTCACCAGGTAGATGGCGGTCTTCGCCTGATTCGTCAAATCGGTCGCCGAAGGAGGAGTCGCCGTGGTGATTGCCGCGATCGCGGTTAGAATGCTCTGCTTTATCGAGTCGGACATCGTTCCGTGCAACAACAGATTGTTCAGCCACGCCACCATCTGGTCGGGCGAGCCCGCGTTGATGACCGGGCTAAAGTCCAGCTTGGTGCCGCTGCTGATGCTGCCGTACACAATCGAGTTGATGAAGTTCACCCGAGCCAGACTCGTGTTGGTGTTGAAGATGGCGAATTCCGGCCCGTTCAGCGTCGTTTGCGGAATCAAATTGTCCGGCGGGAAAAAATTAAACACGCTTCCCGAGTTAAAAATGTCCTCGGACATGCCGGCGCCACGGCTTTCGAATCCGGAGCCATCCGACGCGGCATGAAACGCCCGCGCGACGCTCACCATCATGATCACCGGCTCGCGCAATTTGCCGTCGTTGGGAACGGTAGTTGTGGCCAAATCTCCGCGCCGCGCTTCTGCGTCGAGCAAAATCGCCGCCACGGTCGCCTGCATGTCGCCGCGCTTCCCGGAGCCGTACGAATTGAATTTGCCGCTGGCGAAGGCCTGCGCCACGCGCTGCACGTAGGCGGGGCTCGGATTGCTGGCCACCAGTTTTTCAATCAGCTGCTTGCCGATGAACGGCGGCATGTTCGGATGATTGAAGATAATCGTCAGCACGCTGTCCAGTTCCTGCTCCGCCGATTGCCCTGCGGCAACGCTCTGACCCAGCAGCGTCTTTGCCCCGGTGTCGTGGTTGGATTCGAACGGCACCATCGGTCCGCCGTAATATTCCGGATTGTGTTTCTGCAGCGTCTGTCCCGGTTGCGTCGGGTATGTCCATCCGGTCAGGGCGCGTCCGAGCGCCATCACGTCATCTTGCGTGTATGTGGGAATCGGATTCCCCGTCGAATCCAGCACTGGAGTTCCGTCTGGATTCAGCTGGTTCAACCCCAGCGTGAAAAGCTGCATCAGCTCGCGCGCGTAGTTTTCGTTCGCGTGCTGGCCCGTCCCCGGTTTGTCGTTGTTCACCATGTCCAGCCAATGGCCCATCGCCGCCGTCAGCGTCACGTCCTTCATCACGCTGTAATAATTTCCAAGACCATCATTCGTTAGCGCCTGGATGTAATTGGTGTACCCGGTCGGGTCGCTCACTTTGTTTTCACCGACCACCCAAATTTCGTTTAGCGCAAACGCCATGCGCTGCCGCAACTGATCGGGGTTATTGACGGCGTTGAAGAAAAATTGCTGTTGCACTTTGCCGAGGCCCATATCGGTGGCCGCAGGCGCCGGATATGCGGAGGCCGGCGCCGCAAACTGGCTCTGCAGCAGTGAATCAAATCCGGCCTGCTGAAGCTGGTTCACTTGCTCCGCCGACGGCCCGAAGCTCGATTGCTCCAGGAAGCGCACGGCCGCCGCCGCTGAAACCACTGTGCCGTTGTTCACGATTTGAACCAGCAGCACGCCGGAAGTCGCTCCGCCGGGATTCGGATTGGTCACCGACACCGGCACGCTTCCCGCTTGTCCCACTGCAGCCGTGCCCGTGGCGGTCAACTGCGTCGGCGAAACGAACGTAGCCGTTAGCGCCTGCCCTCCAAAACTCACCGTCGATCCGCTGACGAATCCGCTTCCCGTCAGCGTGATCTGAAATCCGCCAACGCCCATGCTGTTCGGAGTGACGGCCGTCAATACCGGAAGCGGGTTTTCCAGGGTGACCGCGCTGGTGCCCTGTTTTGTGGAGTCCGCCGCGCTCGTCGCGGTGATGGCGATCGTATTGGGATTCGGCAGCACCACCGGCGCGGTGTACATCCCCTGCGCCGAAATCATTCCAGTCGCAGCGGAACCGCCGGCCACACCGTTCACGGACCACGTCACGCTTTGATTGGTGCTGCCAGTCACTGTCGCGCTGAAGGACTGCTGACTGCCCGCGCGAATCGTCGCCGTTGCCGGAGAGACTTGCACGCTGATCGCGGAGTTGTTCACAACCTGCGCCATCAATCCGCCGGATGAAACCGCGCCCGGATCCGGATTTTTCACGGTTATGGAAATGCTTCCGACCTGGCCCGCCGTGGCCGTCCCGCTGGCGGTCAATTGCGTCGAAGACACTCGGGTGGTGGTCAGGACGGTCGTTCCAAAATAAATCGTGGCGCCATTTGCGAAGTGTGCCCCACTCACCGTCAGATTGAACGCACCAACTGGGATCGACATGGGCGTCGCCATCGTAATTTGCGGGATGGGGTTTTCCAGGGTGATTGCGCTGCTCGCCGTCTTCGTCGAATCAGAAGTTTCCACGGCGCTGATCGTGACGGAGTTCGAAGCGAGCGGAAATTCCGGAGCGGTGTACAGGCCTGCTGCCGAAATGGTCCCGTTTGCGGCGTTGCCGCCTGCCACGCCATTCACCGACCAGTTCACCGCCACCGCGGCGCCCTTCACTTGCGCGGTGAAACTCTGCGTGTCGCCCCCTCGTACCGTTGCGCTGGCAGGCGTCACTACAAGAGCGTTCGGGGGGAGCGGATTACCGCCTCCGCCGCTGACCAGTCCCGCGCAGCCCGCCAGAAGGAGCGTCAATGTTCCGCTGAATGCGATGAAGAGACGTTTCACGGCTACTCCCTCCGATGCCTGCCCCGAGCACACCTACAGCTGTGGGGATGCACGAGCAAAAAACTCTTTTACACCCCGTAGTGCGGTTCGAATTTTGCCTGGCTAGGTTGAGTGAGCCTATGTTGGTTTGCGCAAAGAGGATACTGGCCGGTGGGACAGAAAGCGGTCACTAGCCCGCAGAGTCCATTACCCGACTGCCGGCGAGTCCGGCAAACGGCAGGAGGCCATTCCTGAGACTTCGCCGATTGTGGCTGAGTGACGGGCACTCGGAAACAATGCATTTGGATCGAGGAAAACTTGGCAAGCGGCTGACAGATTGTTACAGTCGAGGTACCCAGCAAATCATTTTGCAGGCCGCCGGCAGAGAGCAAGCCGAGGAGAGGCTGAGACCCATGGGGGAAGAAACTCGCGCGGCAGTGCGCGCCGTTGAAACGCAAGAGCGGAAGGACCGCGTCCTGATTGTGGAGGATGAGGAGAACGCGCGAAAAGGTTACGAACAACTGCTGCAGCGATGGAACTGCGACGTTCTGGGCGTGGGGACGGCGGAAGAGGCGTTGGCGAAATTTGCGGGGTATCAGCCGGATGCGCTGATCGCCGACGTTGAATTGCCCGGCATGAATGGCCTGGACCTTCTGAAGCAGCTCGGCTTGGAGCTGCTAGATGTGCCTGCGATCGTGATCACCGGCAAGGGGAGCGAAGAGCGGGCGGTGGCAGCCATCGAAGCTGGGGCGTTTTGGTACATCGAGAAGCCGTTGAAAGGCCCTGTGCTGCGGGCACTGCTGGACCGCGCGTTGCGGCGGGCGCGCGATGCGCGGCAGCTCGCCGTGCTGCAACGGCAACTGCGTGAGGCTGGACGCCTGGGCGACCTGGTGGGCGGGTCGAAGCCGATGCAGGAAGTAATGCGGATTGTGGAGATGGCGGCGCCGAGTTCGGCGTCGGTGTTGATCACGGGCGAGACGGGTTCGGGTAAAGAAATTGTTGCGCGGACGATTCACAAGTTGTCGCCACGCGCGGGGGGCCCGTTCGTGGCCATCAATTGCTCGGCGATTCCGGAAACGCTGATGGAAAGCGAAATTTTCGGGCACGAGCGTGGCGCGTTTACGGGCGCGGCGGAGCGGCGCATCGGCTGTTTCGAATTGGCGGATGGTGGGACGCTGCTGCTTGATGAGATTGGCGAAATGCCTGCGCCGACGCAAGCGAAGCTTTTACGAGTTTTAGAGGATCGCAAAGTCCGCCGTCTGGGCAGCAAGAGCGAAACGCCGGTGGACGTACGAGTGCTGGCGGCCACGAATAAGGAAGCCGAGCAGGCCGTGAGCAGCGGGCAGATGCGGCAGGATCTTTTTTTCCGCTTGAACGTGTTTCATATTAATTTGCCGCCGCTGCGCGAGCACAAGGATGACATTCCGCTTCTTGTCGAGCATATTCTGCGCGACGTGAATGCCAAGCACGGAAAACATGTGCGCGGGATCGGCGCGGAAGTGTTGGACATTTTTATGGGACACACGTGGCCGGGGAATATTCGCGAGCTGCGCAACGTGCTGGAGCGCGCTTCGATCATGTGCGAGAAGGATCTGATTACACGCGCGAACCTGCCGGGAGAGTTCGGGAAGAACGCGTCTAAGGGACCGAGCGATCTTTCCGCCATCAAGTTTCCGGTGGGAACGACGGTGGACGCAATGGAGCGCGAACTGATTTTGCAGACGCTGGGGGCGACTGGCAACAATAAAACGCGCGCCGCGGAATTGCTGGGCATCAGCTTGAAGACGCTCCACAACAAGTTGAAAGAATACGGCGGCGAACGCGCCGAGACGGAGTAGGGACGCGGGATGCAGCTGCGGCTGCGGACAAAGCTCACGTTGGTAATGACGGGGCTGGTGCTGCTCGTCTCGGCGGTTTTGTCTGGCGTCTTTGCGGCGCAGCTTCTCGATCAGCTGTTGCAGGCCACCAGCAAGCGCGCGGATGACTTGGCAATGCAGGTGTTCCTTCAGGCCAAGCATGCGCTACAAGAGGCAGGTCAGCGGGGTTTTCGTCCGGCCTCGGACACTCCAGAGGAAATTCACGACTATGTGAGGCACGCCTTTGAAATTAATGAAGGCCTGCGCACGCAGCTCAAAGCGGCAAAGGAAAACCCTCTGATTTACGAAGTTTCGATTACAGACTTGAACGGGAATGTTCTGGTGTCGACCGACGATAACTTGCCGGGATCGTTTCTGCCGCGAAGGACGCCACTTTCGCAACTGGTGCGCAGGAATTTTCTGCACCAGGTGAAAGTGCTCGCCGGGCCATCGAGAGTATTCGAACAGGATTTTCCGTTCAGCAACGCGAACCAGCCTTTCGGAGAAGTACGCGTGGCACTCTCCTCCGGATTTCTGTTGAATGACATTGAGCCGAGCCTGCGCACTTCCGGGACGATCGTGCTGGTGGCCTTGGTGATTTCCACGCTGCTCGCGGCGGTGGTCAGCGGCGCAACGCTTGCTCCGTTGCGTGACATTGCCGCGCAATTGGACCGCATCTCCGCGGGAGAATACGACGCGCCTTCCCCCGAGGTGAGAGGGTTTGCGGGAACCGGCGATGAACTGGGATTAGTGAGCCGGAAAATTACGCAAGTGGGACAGCAACTGCGCGGAGTGCATGAGATTTTCAGCACCATGCGCGAAAACATGAATTCCGTCATGGCGGGGCTGGAGGACGGTTTGCTGCTGTTTACGAGGGATTCGCGCGCCGTGATGATCAGCCCGGCAGCGGAGAAATTTCTCGGAGCACCCGCGGGGCATTTTCTGGGGAAGCGCGTGACGGAGATTTTTCCGAGCGGGCATCCACTGCACGAGGCCATGCACATCGAGAGCGATGAGCTGAGCGAGGTGGCGGCGGAGATCGAGTTGGAGACCAGCGAAGGGCCGAGGCGCGTCAGCGTGAGCGTGCAGGCAATTCAGGAGGACGGAGAGCGCATGGGCGCGTTGGTGACGCTGCGAGACCTGGATTCGCTGGAAAACATCAACACGCAGTTGCAGGTGAGCGAGCGGCTGGCGGCGCTGGGGCGCATCACTGCGGGCGTGGCGCACGAAGTGAAAAATCCGCTGAATTCGATGCGGCTGTGGCTGGAAAACTTGAAAGAATCGCTCCCGCCGGAACAAGCGAGCGCATCGCGACAAGCCGTGCAGGTGCTGGACAAAGAGATTGACCGGCTCGATGCGGTGGTCAAGCGCTTCCTGGATTTTACACGGCCGATGGATGTGCGGCTGGAAGCCACGCAACTTTCCGAATTATTGAAAGACGTTTTGGAACTTGCGCGGCCACAGTTGCAGAAGTCCAATATCCAGCTGGCACAATTGCTGCCCATTGATGTTCCACCTGTGTACGTGGATCGCGCGCTGTTGAAACAAGCGGTGCTGAATCTGGTGCTGAACGCGGCGGAGGCCATGCCCAACGGCGGACAACTGCGGCTGGTGCTGAGCCGGCGCGGTGAAATGGCGGAGATTACGGTGGGAGACACCGGCAAGGGCATCTTGCCGGAAAATCGGCAGAAAATTTTTCAGCTGTTTTTTACTACGCGTCCGGGGGGCAGCGGGATCGGGCTGGCGAGCGCATTTCGGATTGTGCAGCTTCACAACGGTTCGATAGACTTTACTTCGGAGGTCGGGCGAGGTACGACGTTTCGAATCGAACTGCCACTCGCGGCCTAAACATGACGGAATACCCCGCCCGGACCCAAAGTATTTTCCCGCTCCGCGCTCTTCGCCCAAGCTTTGTTTTTCTGGGCTGCGCGGCGATTGCGCTCGGCGGGTGCAGCGTTCGAAAGCGGCCAACGATTCCGTGGGCAACGGCGGTGCAGGTGCGGCCGGTTCCGCAAGCGAACAAAACAACCGCGAGCGAGATTCCCGAAGATCCGGTTCCGGAGTTGCGGTATGAGCTGCCGCCTTTTCCGCCTCATCTGGTCAACGGGCGAATTGCGCCCCCGCGGCCACATGTGAATGCGCCGAGTTCTGCGGGGAACGACGTGGAAAAGCGGGAAGCGCCGATGATTGCTCCACAGCTTACGCCTGCCGAAACCACGGTTGCGCAACAGCAAACCAATCAGAGTCTGGCGAGAGCGGAAAGAAATCTCGCGGTCACCAAGGGAAAGAGCCTGAACGAGGCGCAGGCCGACTTGGTGTCCAAGATCAAGGGTTTTGTTAAGGACGCTCGGGAAGCGGCGCAAATTGGGGATTGGAGCCGCGCGCGAAGCCTTGCGAAGAAGGCCCAGGTTTTGTCGGAAGAGCTCGCCGGCTCACTTTAGTTTCCGTCCCCCAGAGATTGTTCCCGTCTGCGTGACATACCCTTCCTTCGTTGCGCATCTGTGCGCACGGCGCACGCGAATAGATGAGATAAGATGACGCTATGAAGAAGTTCGATGTGGCCATTGCCGGCGGTGGCGTGATTGGCGGGGCGATCACGTTGGAGCTGGCGCGCGCGGGCTTGCGCGTCGGTGTTTTTGACCGGCAGCAACCGGGGCAGGAAGCCTCGTGGGCCAGCGCGGGGATTCTGTCGCCGGCGCCGGAAAGTCCCGGGATGATTGCGATGGTGCCGCTCGGGAAAGCAAGTCTTTCGCTGTACCCGGATTTTGTGGCGCTGGTAGAGGAAATTTCCGGGCAAAGCACAGGTTTCCGGCCAATGGGCACGCTAGAAGCTCTGTTTTCGAAAGATACCAGGGAGGAGCTCAGCACAATCATTGCGCTGCACCATGGTTTGGGTTTGCAGGCGGAGCCGCTTCGCGCGGAGGATGCACGCGAGCTCGAACCGGCGTTGAGCGAAGAGGTTGAAGCCGCGGTGCTGCGGCCGAATGAAGCTTCGATTGACAATCGCGCCCTGACAAACGCTTTGCTGGAAGCGGCGCGACGCAGCGGTGCTGAGATTTTTCCCGGCAGCGGCGCGAAAGCGATTTGGCGCGAGGGCAACCGTTGCGCGGGATTGCAGCTGCAGGACGAGAAGGTGGCAGCCAAATGGACGATCGTTGCGGCAGGCTGCTTTTCCGAGGCGATCGAAGGAGTTGCAAAGTACGCGCCGGTGCGCCCTGCAAAGGGTCAGATGGTAGCGCTGCGTGCCGATGAGGTGGAGATTCAGCGCGTGCTCTGGTCGGACAAGATTTACCTTGTGCCACGGAATGACGGAAGGATCCTTGCCGGAGCCACGGTTGAGCACGTTGGTTTCGACAAGAGAACGACCGCTGGTGGCATCCAGAAAATCCTATCGGCCGCGATTGAACTCGCTCCGGACCTCGCGAACGCGCGCATGGAAGAAACCTGGGCTGGGTTGCGTCCCGATACTCCCGATCATCTTCCGATTCTCGGCCCAACGGATGTGGATGGCATGTTGATAGCCACCGGCCACTTTCGCAGCGGAATTCTACTGACGCCGATTACGGCGCGGTTGATGCGTGAATGGATTACGGAACAACGCGTAAGTGTGGATTGGAGCCGGTTTAGTCCCTTGCGTTTTCAATCGGCGGCAGCACAACACGCTCCGGATTGACTCTTCTCAGAACCAGACGAAATGCAGCTACCGGACTACTGGCGCCGTAACGGGCAGGGCCTGCCCCAAGTCGGTGAATTGAATTTGGCTGCCGTCGAGCGCAAGTTCGTGCTCCAGCACGATATCGAGCGTGGACCCGCGAGGCAGCTCTGCTTCCGGTCCACGCGTCAGCAACACCGCAGCGAGTCCCGCCACGCCGCCAATTCCCGCGCCTATGCCAGCGCCCTTGGCGCCATCCGCGATCGCGCCGATTCCCGCGCCGGTGGCCGTGGTTTCCGCAACCGTCGCGACATCTTTCCCTTTGCCGCCGGGGCCGGTTACTTTGCCCTCGGAGTCCATGGTTTCTTTGCCGCCGGAATCGGCGCTGCGCGGGGCCGCATTCAGGTTGACGGTGTAACCGTTGGGAAGAATCAAAGTGTTTAATTTGAGCCGGAATTCGCCCTTGCCCTTGATGCGGCCGGGGCGCTTGCTTTCGAGCAGTTCGCCGCGCAAATACGACCCGACGGGAATCACGATGCGATTATTCTGCGTAAGCGGAAACGAAGTGCGCAGGTACACCGAATCGCCGATCTTGGCGCTGCGCGTGGAGATGCCGTTTTCGAGGACTACGCCGAGACGCGTCCCAGCAGGGATGAGTATTTTTTCGTAGGAAGCGGCGCGCAGCGCGGGAGCGGGCCTCGACGCAGGAGCGATCACAGGAGGTGCAGAGGTCTGAGGCCCTTCAGGCTGTTGCCCAAGCAAAGGGGTGGCGCAGACAATTGCCGCTCCGAAAATCAGCGTGAAGCGGCGAGCCGCGGCATGGATGGATTTCATAAAGGCCTCCGTCTCTGCCAATTCCGATGCGCAGAATAGCCGGAACAGATGCCTTAGTACAGCGCCAATTGCTGACAGCGTTAAAGCTCGCAGTACGAAAGATCCTTACAAGCGACTGTGTGTCTTCTGGCAAGAACCCTCTGGTGGACCGCAATCTGCCTGCGCCACATGGAAGATTTAGGCGGCAGAATTGACTTGTGGGCGCCACGGTGAGTACGCTGAGAAACATTCAATGAAGCGGGGGAACCAAAATGGCCAAGCTAGCGTTGATTTACGGGATGCGATTGCTGCCGGAGGAAGATCTTGGCGAAGTGCAGGACGCGACCGTGGTGCTGAAGAATGGCCGCAAGGCGCGCGTGACCATGCACTTGATCGAAGGCAGCAAGGAAGAAATTGAAACAACGTTTCGACAATCCATTGAAGCTTTTTTTGAGATGTACCCGGAGATTTGAGGAGCTATTAGCGATTGCCGAAATTCTCCGGGTCGGCGTTGGGATCGCCGAGATTATCGTTGATGAGCACGGTAGATTGCCCGGTCAGTTCGAAGCGCTTGCGGCACTTGTAACAGGCCACCAGATCGTCCAAACGGACCATGTACGAAGAAGCCTTCGAAAACTTTTTCCGGTCTTCTTCGCCCATGCCGCGCGGCAATTCCTTTTTCTTGCGGCAGACCTTCCAGCGCACGGGAGCTTCGAATTCTCCGCGGCAGCTGGGGCAGATGAGCTTGACCTTGCGCGTCTCTTCTTTCTCTGTATAAAACTGTCGCTCGTCCATGGCTAAGGCGCGGGTGCACGCACCGCTTCCGCAATTGTAACAAATTCGAGGCCGAGGTCACGCCAGCGCGGCAGCCAGTGTTCAAGAGCTGCAAGCGTTCGCGTGCGGTCGCCGTTCAACTGGCGGTGCGTGCCGTCGTGAAGGCAGAGGACATCGCCGGTGCCGTTGGCGGGCGAGTCCGGACCATTCCCGGAGTTCCGCTGAGCATGCTGCCCAATCGGCTGCATGCGTTGAATCAGCCATTCCGCGGGCTTTTCTCGCCAATCTCCGGGAATCAGCGTCCACATTACGGTTTGGCAGCCAAGTTCGCAAGCCGCGGGAATTACCCAAGGATTCCGGAAGCCGTACGGCGGGCGAAACCACTTCGGCGGCGCACCAGCCGCACGCGAAATAGCGTCGTGGCAGAGGCGCAGCTCGACCCGGATCTGCATGGGGGTCAGGCGGAAAAGATTCAGATGGGTTTCCGTGTGGTTTCCTACGAGGTGTCCGCGCGCGAAGGTTTCTTTAACCAACTCCGGGCATTCGCGGACGAATTTCCCAATGAGAAAAAATGTGGCCTTCGCATCATAACGGTCGAGAAGATCGAGCAGCTTGGGGGTGATTGCGGGATTCGGCCCGTCATCAAACGTGATCGCCAGCTTGCGCGGCGAATCGGTCCGGCAAATCGTGCGCCCAAAGATCTGTGCGCGCGGATAGACCGCTCCGTAGGCCGTCAGACCGGCCGCAGCCGCGATGGCCACGGCGGGTGCTTCGATCAGCAGCGAGTTCATGCCAGATTCATTCCCCAAGCATCACAGCAATGCGTGCCCAGCAAGTCCTGATCCCTCCTGGCGAAGCCAAAATAGAGGCCCTGATTGTACCAATTTGGTTCGAATTCAGGGGCGTGTCCCTCCAAGGGACACCTTTCCTTGTCCCAGAAGCAAACTTTTTGCAAGTAAAAGAATTTAAGCAACTTAAATCTTGCATGCGGCCGGTACTCAGGCTGGGATGGCCTGCCTATTGCAGTGGAAGTGGTTGTCGCCGTGTGCGAGGAATCTACATTTGGCAACCAGAAAAGCACCGCGGGCTGGAGACCGCTCCACGTTCGGTTACTGCCTTTGCTCTGCTTCCTCGTCGCAGTATCTCTGTTGTGCTTGCCGATTCGCGCACAAGAGCAGCCTCCCGCATGGCAGCCAGAAGTCAGGAAATATGCCGAAGCGCAAGACTGGGGTTCGGCGTTGAAAATCATCGATCGCGAGCTCGCCCGTGCTTCGCAAGACATGGACGTGCGTGCATGGCGCGCGCGTGTTCTGACCTGGTCCGGACGGGTCGCCGAAGCAGAAAAAGAATACCTCGAAATCCTGAAGTTCACCCGGAACGATCCGGACAACTGGATGGGGCTTGCGAGCGTGTATACGCGCGAAGGCAGATTAGAAGACGCGTTGCGGTCATTGGACCGCGCTGTGGAGATCGATCCGAAACGTGCGGACCTGCGGGCCGCTCGAGCGCGGGCGCTGCGCGCCATGGGGGAGCGAAACGAAGCTCGCGCGGAATTTCAAAACGCGCTGAACCTGGACCCCACCAGTTTGGAAGCGCGTGCTGGGATGATTTCCCTCCGCGGCGAACCAAAACACGAGCTGCGCTTCGGCCAGGATAATGACCTCTTTAATTTCGCGAGCGCCAATCAAGACGGATGGGTCAGCCTGGTATCGCAGTGGACGCCGCACTGGGCCACAAGCCTTGCGGGAAGCTTTTACAACCGATCCGGAATCCGCGCAGGAAAATTTTCGGGTGCCATTACCGGACGCTTGAAGGACTGGGGAGCGCTGACGGTGGGTGGGGCTTCGGGGCATGACAACGGGGTGATCCCGAAGAGCGAGGCATTTTTCGACCTCGACCACGGATGGAAAATCACCGAAAGGAAACTTCTGCGCGGCTTTGAATTTGTCTACGGACAACACTGGTATTGGTATCAAGCGTCCCGGATTCTGACGCTGAACGGCACCACAATTGTCTATCTTCCCGGAGAAACCACGCTATCGCTGGGAGCGACGGGCGTGCGCAGCACATTTTCCGGAACCGCTGCGGAGTGGCGCCCTTCAGGATTTACCAAGCTGGGCTTTCCTCTGGCGAATTGGGACCAGAAGAGGCTTTCCGGAAATATCTTCTTCGCTGCCGGTACCGAAGATTTCGCGGAAATCGATCAGATCGGAGATTCGCATCGCAAACCTACGGGGGCGGATTGCGTTTCCAGCTCAGCGCGCGTCAGGACGTCACGGGCTTCGCTTCGTATCAGAAACGTACGGGAGATAAGACAGACACCAGCTTTGGATTGAGCTATGGAATCCATTTTTGAAAGGCTTTGGAGGGTAGGGCCGGCCGCGCTTGTGGTAGAGGCCATCATCGCGGCCGCTGTAGCGAATGGAGTATTGCTAGGGTTCATTCTGCTTCGGCGCTGGTACCGTAAGCGGTATTTTGCCAGGCGCGACGCACGCGTCTTTGAACTGCGCAAGGATTGGGACCGGCTGATTTCTGGCGAGATCCCCTATGAGACCTGGCGGCGGAGCTCCTTCGACCGGCGCATTGTAGAAACCATCGCGCTGGACTCGCTGGAGGCGGCGGGAGCAGAAGAGTCGGCTCGTCTCCTTCACTTTCTGCGAAAAAGCGGCCTCATCGAGAAACGTATTTTTGAGGCTCGCAAACTAACCGGGTGGCGGCGCATGCGCGCGCTGGTTGCGCTTGGGCAAACGCGCGCACTCGAAGGCATCTCCGCGCTGGCTCAAGGCCTGCGCGACCGTGATCTGGAAAGACGGCTGGCGGCGCTGCGCGGGCTGGGGAGAATGGCCTGTCCGCAGGCGGCGGAGGAAATACTGGCGTGGGTGGGCGAAAGTGGATTGTGCGTGCCGGCGCTGCCGCTGCAGAGCGCATTGATTCAGTGCTGCGCGGAGCGCCCTCAGCTGCTGATTCCCTATCTGCAACATGCGCAAGGCCCGCTGCGCGAAGTGTTGGGCCGTGTGCTCGGCGAAGTTGCCACTCCGTCGCTCAGCCTGGACCTGCTGCAGTTCGTCGGAGATGACCTTGATGAACTGCGCGCCGCCGCGGCCCGCGCGATGTCTCATGCAGAACGGGGTTTGGCCTTCGACGTTCTGAACGAACTGGTTCGCGATCCCGTCTGGTTCGTACGCTTGCGCGCGCTTGTAAGCCTTGGCGAGCTCGGCGATCCCCGCGCGATTCCCGATCTGCTCGTGGGGCTGACGGATTCGCATCGGCTGGTGCGGTTGCGTGCGGCGGAGGCTCTCGTAAAGCTCGCCGTGCCGATGATTCCAATTTTCCGGCAAGTGATAGCGACGCGGGATCGCTACGGGCTGCAAGCCTATTTGACCGCGCTCGAAAATGCCGACTTGCGCGGAAAGCTGGAGGATGAGCTCCAGGCTGGCACAGCAGACAGCAACGAGGAGAAAGAGACTCTGCTAAGGGTTTTGCAGACGGGTGTGCTGCGGGCCGAGGAACTGGCGATGGCGGAGAGCGCCCCGCCAAGAACGGCGTTGCTGTCATGATCCGGCTTCTGGAATTTTCGAATCACGCCCTCTTCTGGTATTACCTGGCCAGCAATATTTCCTATTTAGTGATGCTCATTGTCGCGTTGAAGACCAGTGCGGTCCACCAGCGCCGCCTGAAAAGCCATCGCCTCGAGTGGTACAAAGATTCGCCGCTGGCGCCCCCGATCACCATCATTGCCCCCGCGCACAACGAAGAAGGATCCATTCGAGTGGCCGTTCGAAACCTGCTGGAACTGGAATACCCGCAACTGGAGGTCATCGTTGTCAACGATGGATCGGAGGACCGCACTCTCGAGGAGATGAGGAAGGAGTTCCGTTTGCGACCGGTGCGGGCCGTGTACGTACCGGACGCAAAGAGCGCACCGGTGCGAGGTTTGTATCGCAGCCAGCTAAACACAAGTCTGTTGGTCGTTGACAAAGAAGCCGGCGGCAGCAAAGCGGACGCGGTGAATGCGGGGTTGAATGCGGCAACCTCGCCGTACGTTTGCGTTGTGGACGCCGATTCGGTCCTGGAGCGCGACGCGCTGCTGCGAATCATGGTGCCGGTTATAGCGGACCCAAAACTCGTCGTGGCCGTGGGTGGAATCATTCGCGTCCTGAATGGGTCGGAGATTAGAGGGGGACATTTGCAGCGTGTGCGTCTGCCGCGCAAGAGCATTGAAGTGATCCAGGTCATTGAATATCTGCGCGCGTTCTTGATCGGGAGAGAGGCGTGGGGACAGGGAAATATGCTGATGATCATTTCCGGGGCGTTTGGCGTGTTTCGAACGGACTTGGTGCGCGCCGTTGGCGGCTATCGCTCACAAGCGATTGGCGAGGACTTCGATTTAGTCGCCCGCCTGCACCGGCTCCTGCTGGAAAAAGGTGTGGACTACCGCATCCACTTTGTTCCGGATCCCATGTGCTGGACGGAAGTTCCCTCGGACCTGAAATCGCTGGGGAGGCAGAGAGCACGCTGGCAAAAAGGCCTTCTGGATGTGCTCTGGCCAAACCGGGATATGCTTTTTCGGCCCCGTTACGGGAGAATCGGCTGCTTCGCGCTCCCCTATCTGTGGCTCTTTGAGTTCTTCGCGCCCGTGATTGAGATCACTGGGATCGTGACGATCATTCTGGCGGCTTGCTTGGGTGTGCTGAGCCGGGAATTCTTTCTGCAGTTTCTCTTGTTCGGCTACGCGTTTGCCACGGTAATTTCCATCGGTTCCGTCTTGCAGGAAGAGATCACCTACAAGCGGTACAACGACTGGCAAGACGTTGCCCGGCTCGTCAGCTACTGCTTCCTGGAGCATTTTCCCTACCGGCAAATGCACATGATTTGGCGGCTGCAGGGTCTTTGGCAATACCTGCGCGGTGACCTCGCCTGGAAACCGTTAAAGCGCAAAGGGCTGGAGTCAGCCGTCGGCAGCTAGGCGCGCCCTGCTCCGGTCCGCAATTCCGCTGGCTTTCCTCCGCTCCGCGATGGGCTTCGAAACAAGCCGTGCGGACCGCTCAGCAGCTTGCGCGCACGTTGCGGACACGTATTCAGGGCCAATCGGCAGCGCTTCAAGCCGGCAGGCCGCGCCGGGCCTTTAAGTCGGCGAGGAGGCGGTCCACCTCGGAATCGCGGTCGAGGCGCGTGAGGCGTTCGGCGGTATCGTCGGTGATCAATTCGACCTCAGCGCTGGCTACCGCTTCGGTGTGATGCACGCGGTCCTTGAGCCGGTCAAACGTGGCGCTCTTGGAGTTGTCGCCCATGGCGGTTTGCGCGCGCGCGGCTTTTCCGAGCGCGATGCTGCGGCGATGACGCGCGAGGAGCAAATCGCGCTTGGACTTGGCTTCGTCGAGCTTTTGTTCGAGTTTCACGAGCGCCCCCTTCAGCGTCTCCACTTGCGCTTTCTGGTCATCCACTTGTTCGCGGTAACTTTGCGCTAGCCGCTGCGAGGTGTGGAAGCGGTCAAGCGCAGCGCGCGCCAGATCATCCTGCCCTTTATCCACGGCGATTTCCGCTTTGCGCATCCAGTCCTTGCCGGAGTCCTCGTTCTCCTGCCACTTCTTTTCCAGCATGTGTTGGTCGGCGATGGAAACCGCCACCTGGGTCTTGACCTGGAGGTATTGATTCTCCATGTCAAGAATCACCTGCTTGATCATTTTTTCCGGATCTTCGGCGCGATCAACCATGTCGTTGATATTCGCGCGAATCAAAGTGCTTACACGTTCTAAAAGTCCCATGATGAATCTCCTTTCAAAAACCTGATCCTACGAACCACTCGAACTCTTCTAAAAGCGATGCCTTTCGCAAATGCGCTCAAGGTAAGAAGCAAACGCCACAAATCGCCACGGCGAACTTCGCAAGGCAAGGAAAAGATACGAAGCTGAGAGCGACAATCTTTTCAATCACGTACACCGCACAACTCCAGAAGTGGCGGAACAAGAAACTGAATGCCACCATTGCCAGGATCCAAACGACGAGAAGCTTTTCTTTCATGGCCATCCCCCAAGACCATTCAGCGTCCGCGGTGTGCCTTTACGGGCTCACCGCGGACGGAAGCGATCGTTAGGCCTTCTTGGCCGGTGCTTGCGGCAGCTCCGGCTTCGGGGCTTTGTCCCCGATCATGCGGACTTTGCTGAGCAGCTCCGACATCTGCATGCCGGAGAGCGCTTCGAAGAGCGCCGGCACTTGCGCGGCGATTTTCGTGACATCGCCGGTCAGTTTGTAGGCGCCGGCGGCATCACCATTGCCAGTGGAAACGATGGTCACTTTGTCTACCTTGCTGAGCGGCTCGGCGAGCGCGCGCACAATTTCCGGCAATCCGGTGAACAACTTATCGATGACGGCAGCCTGGTTGTACTCCTGAAAGGCTTCCGCCTTTACGTTCATGGCCTTGGCTTCGGCTTCGCCCTTCTTGAAGATGATTTCGGCTTCGGCCTCACCCTGCGCGCGAATCGCGGAGGCGCGGCCTTCGGCTTCCGTGATCGAGCGTTGCCGCTCGGCACTGGCCAGCGTTTCGATGCGCTGGCGCTCGACTTCGGCTGGCTTCAATACCGTAGCGATGAGCTCGCGCTCGCGACGCTCGATTTCCGCTATCTGCACCTTCACTTGAGCTTCGCGTTCGACTTGCTGCACCCTCACCGATTCGGTAATGACCTGCTGTTGCATGATGTTGGTCTCGATTTCGTAGGCCTTGTCGGCGGTGGCCTGGGCCTTTTTCGTCATTTCCAGGTAGCTGGCTTTTTTGAGGTCCAAGTCGCGTTCGGCCTCCGCCTGTTTGGCGAGGGACGCGGTTTCCGCGGCAACGCGTTCCATGTCTGCTTGCGCTTTTGCGACGGCCGAGGCACGCGTCGCTTCGGCGCGCTTGATGGCGATGTCGCGGTCGGCTTCGGCTGCGGCCACCTCGGCGTCGCGCTTGATGCGTGCGACGTCCGGCCGCCCCATGTTGGTTATGTATTCGTTCTTGTCGCGAACTTCCTTGATCGTGAAGCTGATGACTTCCAGCCCCATCTTGCTCATGTCATCGGCGCACGTGGAGCGCATGCGGTCGCCAACCATCTCCGGTTCCTTGACGATCTGCTCCACTGTAAGCTGGCCGATGATTCCCCGGAGATGGCCTTCCATCACCAGGCGAATCAAGGCCTCACGCTGTTCCGGCCGCTTGGTAAGAAACTGCTCGGCGGCCGTCAGGATGGATTCCTTGTCGTTCTTCACCTTAATTTGTGCTACGGCTTCAACGGTGACGGCGACACCCTGCTTGGTGTACAGACTTTGCTGCGGAGCGACGTCAAACGACATCAACTCCAGGGAAAGTTCCCGGCTCGTCTGGACCATCGGAAAGATTAAGGCGCCCTTTCCGCAGTAGACTTCGGTCCCTCCCATGCCGAACCGGATCAAAGCTTCATTCGGCCCGACTTTTCGATACATCTTGGCGATCACTACCATGATCATCAAGAGGCCCAGAACGAGAAGCCCCGCGATGACCACCACTTCGTTTGGCAACCCGAACATAAATCCTCCTTTTCAACCCTTCCGGACGGTTTGTTTCGAACACTAGTCCGAGAAACTTTTTCACTTCGAGAATTCTTCCCATCTCTTCACGTAGGCAATTCCCTTTTCGTAGCGCTCGATGACGACCTCAGCGCCTTTCTCGATCGCTTTGCCGTCGTCGCAGCGCGCCCCGGCGCACCGCCGGACTCCCGCAAGCGAGAAAATGATTTCGCCGGTGCCGTTCTCCCGGATCGGCATGCTAATCGTCCCGAGCGAGCCCTCCATCCGGTAGTCTTCGCTCTTCATCGGAGCATCGGTTGAACTCATGAGTTTCACCATGAAGCGGAAAACTACCCATCCGGCTGCCAAGCCGGCGCCGGTAGCGATCAGAAGGCTGACGACGGCTAGCAGATGCGAATGCCGGGTCAGCAGATAGCCAGTTCCACCGAACCACGCCAGGAACGCCATCGCCGACGACGCGTTGAACCAGGAAATGTGCGTGCCGCCTTTGAGCCCGCCGTGAGAAGCGCCAGCTCCGCCGTGGTGCGCCCCGTGAAATGGCAGGTGCATCTTGAATGGCAGATGGAGGTGGACCGCTCCGGCCATGAACGAAAGCACGCTCAGCGAGAAGCCCACCAGGAAGCAGAGAAGATAAAAATCAGACCAGGTCATGACACACCTCGAGCGCGACGATTTCCTTGCGCAACTTTCGGTTGCGGTGCGCGGGCCGGGATTCGAGACGCGAACCTACTGCTTAATTCCGGAGAGATGTTGGCGGCGGATGACCGCTGCCTGTTTGGCCGTTCTTGCGATGATTGCCGGGATGCAAAACCTCCGACAAGCGCTCGGCAAGATCGGGCGTGCGGAGAATTTCTGCAAGCAGCAGAATCGCTCGCCGGGAATCTTCATGCTGGGCGATGGCCAGAAGCCCGCGTTGCAGCTCCGGATCCGCCGTGAACTGCTCGGCGCCGGCGAAAAGCCACGAATCCACTTTCGCGTCAATGGCCCGCAACTCAGACTGGAGTCCGGGGGTGTAACCTTCGGGGTCGTCCACCAGAAAACCAGGGTAGACCCGGAAGAAGCGCGCCAGAAGCTCCCGCGTAGTGTGCGTCAGGTGCGGCCGGGCACCGTTTTCGATTTGCGATAGATATGCCTGGCTCAAGCCGCGGCCGATCTCGCGCTTCATCGCGGCGGCCAGCTCCTGCTGGGTCATGGAGCGGCCCAGGCCACGGAGCGAACCTTCGACGGAGCGGAGGGAGCGGAGTTTGTCGCCGAGTTTCATGGGAAACCTGCCTATTGCAATCTGCAAATAGGATATTACATTCTGCAATTCTGTCAAGCGGAAAATTATCCCTGTTTTCAATCACTTACAGACATTTCCTGATTTGGTTGTCTATTCCGGCTTGCGAAGGGATTGCAGATCGATTCCGAGTTGCTGGCACTTTTTATACAGGTGGCTGCGCTCCAAACCCAGCGCGCGCGCCACATTGGTCATGTGAAAATTGTGGCGCCGAATCTCCGCCAGCATTACTTCCCTTTCGAATGCTTCCGTGCGTTCCGCCAGCGTACCATTTGCATTTCCAGGCGCTACTGCTGCTCCGCTGCCGGCGCCGGCTTCCGAGGTTGGCAGAATCAGGCGAACGTCGGCGGCCGTAATAGTTTCCACCGCAGCAAGCAGAATGAGCCGCTCCACGATATTGCGCAGCTCCCGCACATTTCCCGGCCAGCCGTACTTGCGCAATTCAGCGATGCCGTCTTCTGCAAAAAGTTTCTGCTTCCAGCCGTTCTGCGCCGCGACTTGCCCAGCAAAATGCGCGGCCAATTCCGGAAAATCCTCCGGTCGTTCGCGAAGCGGAGGCAACGCAAGCGGAAAAACATAAATGCGGTGGAACAGATCGCGCCGGAAGGCGTTCTGCTTCACCAAATCTTCCAAATTCCGGTGCGTGGCCACAACCACTCGCACGTTCACGCGAACGGGCTTGTCGCCGCCCACCCGCTCGACCTCGCCTTCCTCCAGCACGCGAAGCAGCTTCGCCTGCATCGCCACCGGCATATCGCCAATTTCATCGAGAAACAGCGTGCCCCCGTCGGCTTGTTCGAACTTGCCGACATGCTTGGCCGCTGCGCCGGTAAAGGCGCCCTTTTCGTGGCCGAAGAGTTCCGATTCGATCAGCTCCGCAGGAACCGCCGCGCAATTCAACGTGATGAACGGATTCTCATGTCGCGGCGATTTCTCATGAATGGCGCGCGCAACGAGTTCCTTCCCCGTACCCGTTTCGCCCAGGATGCACACGCGCGTTTCACTCGTGGCCACGCGTTCGATCTGCGCCATCAATTTCTTCATCGCCGGCCCGGAGCCGACAAGCTCGTGTTTCCCCAGCCGATGGCGCAGCTCGCGATTCTCACTTTCCAGGCGCGAAAGCCGCAGCGCATTTTCGACGGTCAGCAGCAGCTTGTCTGTCGAGAGCGGCTTTTCGAGGAAGTCGAGCGCGCCCAGTTTCGTGGCCTTCACCGCCATTTCAATATTGGCCTGGCCGGAAATCAGAATGATGGGAGTCTTTACTCCCGCCTTCTTCAAGTCTTCCAGCAGCTCCAGGCCGCTGCGCCCTGGCATCACCACATCCGAAAGAATAAGGTCGAAGGTTTCTGTTCGCAGAAGTTCCACGGCGCGCGCGGCATTGTCGCAGACGGTCGCTTCGTGTCCGGCCAGACGGAAAGCGCGCGAAAGCGATGCCAGGGTGTTCGGATCATCATCAACAAGGAGCAGGTGAGCTTTGCGCGTCAAGCATCAATCCTTTGGCAAGCGCTAATCGGAAGCGGCGGCTAGAGTCGGCGGCGAGCTTTTCGTTTCGGAAGCGGAGTCCTTGGCAACGATCACTACGCCAGACTGGCGCTGCGGCAAATCAATTCGAAACGTCGTGCCGCGCTCCTCGGAGCTAGTCACGGAAATCGTTCCGTGATGGTCGCTCACGACCGACTGCACGATAGCAAGCCCCAGCCCGGTTCCCTGCAGTTTCGTCGTGTAATACGGCGTGAACAATCGCGAACACTCTTCCGGCGTCAGGCCCTTGCCGGTGTCGGAGACTTCCATCCGCACATTGCCGTCATGTTCCGACGTTCTCAGCGTAAGTGTCCCGCCGGCAGGCATGGCATCCAGCGCATTCAGGATCAGATTCTGAAACGCGCGGTGGAGCAAATCAGGATCCGCATCAATCTCCGGCAAAGGATCGCTCAGGAACAATTCAGGCGTGATCGTCGGTTTTCCTACCTCGTTGAACTGCGGCTCGAAGAGGCGCACGGCATTTCGCAGCGACTCATTTACATTCACACGCGCAAACTGCGGCGCCGGCATTTTTGAAAAGTCGCTGAAGCGCGTGACGATGGTGTTGAGATTCGCCAGCTCCGTCTTCAAAGTCGCCGTGGACTCGTTGAAAACTTCCAGAAATTGCTTGGCTTCCAGCTTGCGCGCCTTCTGCAGGTTCTCAACTGTAATCTGCATGGGAAAAAGCGGATTGCGCAGTTCGTGAGCCAGCCGCCGCGCCAGTTCACGCCACGCGGCCACGCGCTCGGTCTGCACCAGCCGCTCCTTCTGCGCCGCAAGAGTCTGCGTCATATGGTTGAAGGCCTCGGCAAGCTGTCCAATTTCATCGCTGCCGTGCACGTCGATGTGCGTGTCCCATCTTCCCGCGGCGACCTCGCGCGCTCCTTCCGCCAACTCTTCCACCGGCTTGGTGATGCGCGCGGAGATCCAGAAAGCCATGAGCAGCCCCACGAACAGCGCCCCCGCGCCCACGGCCAGCGCGATCTTCACGATTTTGTTGGTCAGGAGAACCAGTTCCTTGCGGGAACTCCCCACCAGAAAGATGCCCAGCAATTCATTGTTTCTTCCCATCAGCGGGATGGCGTGAAAGGCCTCCGCATCGGCCGGATCGCTGGACCAATCGAGCGTGCGAACCAGCGGATGCGGCTGCTTTTGAATCTGTTCGACGAGCGGAGCAAAGCGCTCCGGTTGCTCGACGTCCCCTTTCGCGGAAATGAGCGCCGTGGGAACAAAGGCCGGTTCCAAATTCGAATAAATCAGCGTGCGCATTCCAGCCGGCAGCACCAGCGATTCCAGAAATTTCTTGTCGAGGCGCCGCCCCCCGACAATGTAAAACGGCTTGGGAACGTTCGGTTGGGTGCGAACTACGGTCAACGACAGCGCAACTTCCGTCGGAAGCTCTTCTCGCGACAGAAACGCGGACGACGCATTCCAATCGGCCGTGGAGGTAAGCCAGTCATTCTTATAGCCCACTCGCGCGGGATACTGCGCCGAGGAAATCAGGGTTCCGTCGCTATTCACGAATTCCACAAAATCCAGCCCATGATCCTGCGCCGCGCCGTTGGCATCACGCACATAAAGAGATTGGTCGGCGTTGGGTCGCCCCAGGTCAATGGCCATGCGCAGCGTCACTTCCGCATTCGCGATGTTTTCCACCTGGCGCGCGATTTCTTCGCCGCGCTGCGCAAATTCCTTGTTGAACTGCGCGACCAGCGCTTCGGTGCGCTGCGCGTCCATCTCTTCGAAAGCCTCGCGCGTATAGTGCGTCACGCCGTAAGCCACGACCGTCACGGAGGCAAAAATGATGAGCAATACGATGAGCAGCAATTTTGTTCGAAAGCTCATGGTTTAGCTCCGGGGAGTGCGACGGTCGGCGCATTCGCCGGACTCCCGGCGCCGTTCGAATTGCCTGCCTGTGCCTGCGCGGGTTCCGGCAAATCGAGCCACACATCGGCGAGGTGCCATTCGCCCCAACGCGCTGGCATCCAGTCTCGAACATTCTGACCTACTCCGACATATTCCGGCAATGCGACCAGGGGCAGAACGCGGCGTTCGTCCAATAATCTCTTCTCGCGCGCATAGAGCTGTTCCGGGTCCGTCGAAGACATGACGCCCTTGCTAGGATCGCCAAGATGAAGCGCGGACGCAAACGATTCCAACTCGAGCCGCGGGGAGAGCGTCGAATAATGCCAGGCAAAAAGTTGCAATCCGGCCGTGGCATCGGTGGAACTGGCTGTGGTGCTGGCACTATGCAACGCCGTTCGGCTGACAACCTGCACGGGAATCGCCGCTTGCCGCACATTAATCGCTACGCGCTCTCCCAAGAGCTTTGGCAAATCACCCGCCGCGTCCACGCGCAGGCGTAGCGGCTCCCTGCCGCCAGCGGCGTTGGCTGGAAGCGCGGCGCGAATTTCTCTTGCGCGTGCGATGTTGGTCTCCATCGTGAAGAGGAAAGCATATCCCGAGAGCCACTGCGGCAAAAGGGCTGCCGCAGGTTCGGCTTGCTTCTGTAGCAACACGCTGGCCATTGTCTGCCGGTCGAGCGAGAGGGAAACCGCCTCCCGCAATTGGGCGCCCACCGCCGCAGGCAGCGCTTCGTCGAAACGCAGACTATAGAGAATGACCGGCGCCGACGACCATACGCGCAGATTGTCCTGCATGGCGCGCCGCATCAGATCCGGGGAAATTTCGACCAGATCGGCCTTTCCCAATTGCAAATCAAAGAGTTGCCGCAGCGGCGGGACGCCCAGCGTCACATCAATCGCATCCAGAAAAGGTCTGCCCGACCACGTCTCCTCATTCGCGCGGAACCGCAGATGGCTGGGCTTCCCTTCGCTTCGCGCAGGAGGCGTGTTCGGGGCTTCAGAAGGCGCGGAATCCGACTTGTCCGCACTCTTCACGCTTTCTCTCGACTCCGAAACAAAAAACGGCCCCGTCCCAAGCAGCGTGGCATCCGGCTGCACGCGATAGACAAAAAAACGTCCCGACCCCAACTCTTCGAGCAGATCCGGCATGTCAACCGCCGATTGAATCACAACGCTGCTACCCGAAGCGGTAATCTGCTGCCCATTTGGGAGCAGCGGCTGGAGTGCAGCCTCGACGTCCTCTGCCGTGAGGACCGAACCATCCGAAAACCTCACTCCGGCGCGGATTGCGAATTGCCAACGCTTGAACGCCGCATCATGAATCCATTCCGTCGCCAACTGCGGCTGAAATCGACCGTAGTTGTCCAGCAGCACCAAACGGTCAAAAATGAGTCCTGCCAATTTCTCGTTGGTGGCCGCCTCCATCGCTCCGGCCATCCATTCCCGCGGATCCAGCGACAAACCTGTCTCTCGCAACTCTACTTGCAGAGTTCCGCCGTACCTTGGCCGAACTGAGGATCCCGCAGCGCCTGGAAAAAGCAGTAGGAGACCCAGCACGCTAATGATTGCAAGCCAGCGATATTCGATACGCTTCATACTCTCCGGTCTTGAGGTTTCGGACTGTAGCAATCGCCCCGTCGTGGGTTCCGGCAAACTCTGCATCGGATGGAATTTGCTCAGAGCCAAGCGAAAGGACTGGCCCAGGTAACGCAACAGGCCGGTCGAGCGCGACAATATGCTGCTCTTCGACCTGATAGGCCGCAATCTGGTCGCCCTCTGTCCAGTCCTTGCGCGCGCTGGCCAGGATGTGCCAAACATCGTCGCAAGTGCTGTGGATGGTTGTGATCTCATTACCCCAACCCACAAGACTTTCTAACTCCTTATCACTGTGAGCTAACAATCTAGCGCGCCCATCGATGCCTGCCGCAATGAATAGACCTGATGGTTCATCGGATTTCAATGCCAGGAATCCAGCAGAAAAAAAAGGCTTGATGTGCAATCTGATTCCGCTCTCCGCGTAGATCTCGCCCGTAAAATAAGTACCTGATGCATCCCATTTTGCTCCGTTGTCGATCAAGTATGGCCCTGCGGAGAAAAAGCTTACCCCCACCAGTTCCTTTTGCTCATCTGAGCTGCACTCAATCCGAGGGGAATCTAGCGGCGCGACAGGGTTGATGGAACAGAAAAGCTTCGGAAAGCTCGCAATGAGACGGGGGTTGCCATTCTCACTGAACTGGAAAAGCTGTCCTCGCGGAGTTCGCGATTGCGGCCCCGAAGGAGGGATAGGAAGAGATTTCAGGAGCGCCCAAGTGGTTTCCTGACGCTCATAGATGGACAACTCCTTTTGGCTAAGGACAGCGATGCGCTGCTGATTCTGTTCTGAGGGTCGCAAGAACTTCAGGTCTAGAATGGGGCTTTCCTGTCTCCAGACAAGCTCCTGCATAAGCGTAAACTTTTGCGAGCCGGGATCGCCGGGCGGAACCGCTCTTAGCGTCACGCGCTCGAAGGAAAAACGGGATCGCCCATTCTCCACGAGCTCCGCGATCTCGATCGCGCCGGAGAGATTTTCGGAAAAGGTCAACTGCACCGCGACGGGAGATGAATCATCGTGTGAAACTTTGTGCCCGCGACTCTGAAGCTCTCTTTCAAATGTCTGGCTCAGACTCGTTATCTGGTCGGAACTCAGCGAAGAGAGATTGCGCACACGAACGCTGACCCCCTCGCGAGAGTTCAACAGGTATGCTACCTTGCGGGCCAGCGCGCGCGCCGCGTCCTCAAGAGAGTCCGCGCGCGCGCGAGCCGGGGCGAAAAGGAGCGCGAATCCCAAAGCAAGACAAGAAAGAATAGAGCCGAGCGGGGGCGGCGGGGACAGTTTTTGCTTGGCGGACACGGGTTTCCGGGTTGATGATATCACGGCTGCAAAACAAGGTCGGAGCGGCTCTTGGACCTTTGCCGCGGCGTTGTGGCTGAAAGCTTCGGGCAAAGGAATTTTACCGAACCAAAGACAGTATCTAATACAAGCGAAACGAATTGCCCGGGTCAGCCGTCCCTGTAGGAAGCCAGGTACTCCCGGGAATCCATCTTCAGGAGCGAACGGAATGAAGCCCATGCCCATGCGAGTGAACATCTTATTGTGGCTGAGTCTGGCACTAGTGGTATGCCTGACGGCAACGCCGGCGAAAGCACCTGCACAAGCAACCGCCGACCAGGTGCCAGACGGACCCACAAAGCTTCTCCGTTTTGCCGATATCTCGAAAGACAAGGTGGTTTTCGCCTACGCCGGCGATCTCTGGGTTTCTTCGCGCGAAGGCGGCAATGCGCGCCGGCTCACCTCGCACGTGGGCGACGAGCTTTTTCCGAAGTTCTCACCTGATGGGAAATGGATCGCCTTCACCGGCGAATATGACGGCAACCCGGACGTGTACGTCGTTTCGGCGGAAGGCGGCGAGCCGAAACGCCTGACGTTTCATCCTTCGAACGACATCGTCCTCGGCTGGACACCCGACGGCAAAAACATCCTGTTCCGCTCGGACCGCTTTAGCGCGCCCCCGGGCCGCTACACAAAGCTGTTCCTCGTGTCTCCACAAGGCGGCACGGCCAAGCCCCTGCAAGTTCCGCGCGGCGATTTAACGTCGTTTTCGCCCGACGGCAACAAAGTCGCCTACATCGAAACCTCCCAGGAATTCCGCACCTGGAAGCGCTACCACGGCGGTTGGAACCTGCCCATTGCCATCTACGATCTCAAGAAAAACACCTATGAAGAACTGCCCAAGTCCACCGGAATGGACATGTTCCCCATGTGGCACGGGAATGCAATTTATTTCATCAGCGACCGTGATGGCGTGATGAATCTCTACAGCTACGACCTCGGCTCCAAGCAAACGAAAAAGCTCACCGACTACAAAGAGTACGACATCAAGTGGCCGAGTCTCGGACCCGACGCCATCGTCTACGAAAACGGCGGCCTGCTCTTTGAATACAATATTTCCAGCGGCAAGTCGCGCAATCTCCCCATCGTCGTGCGCGCAGAGGACACCGAAGCGCGTTCCGAGTTCAAGAATGTCGCGCAACACATCGGCGGCTTTGCGGTTTCGCCTTCCGCCGCCCGCGCCGTCATGGAAGCCCGCGGCAACATTTTCACCGTTCCTGCCGAACACGGCAGCATCCGCACACTGACCACGGAACATTCGAGCATTCATGAACTGAATCCCGCGTGGTCCCCGGACGGCAAATGGATCGCCTATCTCTCCGACAAGACGGGCGAATACGAACTCTACACGCGCCCGCAAATGGGCGGCGAGGAAACGCGCATCACCACCGACGGCGGCATCTACCGCTACGGCCCGGTTTGGTCGCCGGACAGCAAGAAGCTTCTCTATTGGGACAAACTGCACAAGCTCTGGTACGTCAGTGTCGAGAATAAGAAGCCAGTCCTCGTGGACGAGGCGGGCTACGGCGACATCACCGACGGAAGCTGGTCGCCGGACAGCCTCTGGCTTGCCTATTCGAAACCGCATCGCCGTGGTTCGAGCGACGTCTACCTCTATTCGCTCGGCACCAGGAAAATCATCGGAGTTTCCGCCGGCTTTTACAACGACACGAATCCGGTCTTCGATCCCAGCGGCAAGTACCTCTATTTCATTTCTTCGCGCTACTTCTATCCCAGCATCGGTCAGCTCGACCAGCGCTATAACTACTACACGACCGACGGCGTCTTCGCTCTCACACTGAAAGCGGATGAGGCCTCTCCCTTCAAGCCACAAAGCGACGAGGAAAAAGCTGCCGACGAAAAGAAGGACGAGAAGAAAGACGATAAAGATAAGAAGGACGACAAGAAGGCCGATGCCAAGTCGGGTGATGAACAAAAAGATGAAAAGAAAGACGAAAAGAAAGAGGAGAAGAAACCTGAGCCGGTAAAACCCATTCAAATTGACCTGGAGGGCATCAGCTCGCGCATCGCGCCCGTGCCCGTCGCTCCCGGGATCCTCAGTGGCCTCGCCGCGCGCAAGGAAAAATTCTTCTACTTCGCCACGCCGCAAGAAGCGCGGCAATTCGGCACCAACGACCGGGGTCCCAAGGGCGTGCTCCACGTTTACGACATCGTGAAACGCGAGGACAAACCCCTGCTCGAAGGCATTGACGGCTACGACCTCGACAAAGATGGCAAAAAGGTCCTCTACAAAGCCGGGCCCGTCTTCGGCATCGTCGAGGCTACGCCCGGCAAAGTCAAAGTCGGCGAGGGCAAGCTGAACCTCGGCGAAATGCAAGTAAAAGTGGACCCGCGTGAAGAATGGCGCCAGGAGTTCCACGAAGCGTGGCGCATCGAACGCGATTTCTACTGGGATCCCGCCATGACCGGCCACGATTGGAAAAAAATCGGCGAGCGCTACGAGGCACTCTTGCCGTGGGTCGCACACCGCAGCGATTTGAACTATCTGATCGGCGAAATGATCTCCGAGCTGAGCACTTCCCACACCTACGTGGGCGGCGGCGATCAACCACAAAAGCCGCACGTCACCGTCGGCTTGCTGGGCGCCGATTTCGAACCGGACGGTGGATATTTCAAAATCACGAAAATCTATCCCGGCGAAAACTGGAACGACGCCACGCGCTCCCCGCTGACCGAGCCTGGCCTCAAAGTAAAAGCCGGCGATTATTTGATCGCCGTGAACGAGCAGGAAGCGCTTTCGAATCAGGACGTGTATTCCTACTTCCAGGACCTTGCCGGAAAACTTGTCACGCTAAAAATCAACAGCAAACCGTCCCGCGAAGGCGCGTGGGAAATCACCGTGAAACCTGTCCCCAACGAAAGTGGCCCGCGTTATCTCGGATGGATTGACGCGAACCGCCGCAAAGTCGAAGAGGCCACTGGCGGCCGCATCGGCTACATGCACGTGCCGGACACCTCCATCCCCGGCATCATCGCCTTCGACAAGCAGCTTACCGCGCAGCTCGATAAGGACGGCATCATCGTTGACGAACGCGACAACTCCGGCGGCCAGATTCCCGACTTCTACACGGAAAAACTGAAGCGCCAATTGCTAGCGGTGGTCGCGCCGCGCGACACGAAAGATATTCCTTGGCCGCCGGTGGCGATCTACGGCCCCAAAGTAATGATCGTCAACGAACTCGCCGGCTCCGGCGGCGACGCCTTCCCATGGTTTTTCCATCGCGAAAAAATCGGCCCCATCGTCGGCACGCGCACCTGGGGCGGCTTGGTCGGCATCGGAACCTTCCAGCCGCTGCGCGACGGCGGCTTCGTCACCGCTCCCGGCTTCGGCTTCTGGAGCACCGACAACGGCGGCGAATGGGTCGTCGAGCAGCACGGCGTCGATCCCGATGTCGTCGTGCCCCAGCGCCCGGACCTCGTTGTCGCCGGCCACGATCCGCAACTTGAAAGAGCCATCGAACTAGCCAAGGAAGCTTTGAAGAGTTACACCCCCATTCCGCCAAGGCCGAAGTATCCGGTAGCGAAGCAATAAAGACCCATTCTCAAATCGCAGTTCTCGCTTACAAGCAAAAAGGGCCGGCGAACAACCGGCCTTTTTGCATTGCAACGCGGCATCCAGCCGCATTCCTCATTCGATCGCTGCTTCGATTTCCAAACCGCTAGCCGGGTAGCGCGATGCGCGATGCCGTCGGAGGAACAATCTCTCGCTGATCTGGTCAAGCGCGGCGGTGCTTGCCTTCCGACTCATGATTGTTCCTCCTTTCCAGCGTCGCGTCCCGCGCCACCCACAGGGGTTTTGGCTAGCGGAGCACAGGAGCACAGGCTCTTAGCCTGTGCAAATCTCGGTATCGCCTACGGCCTTTTCGGCTGCCGTTTCTGCGCCGAAGCCGAAGCCGTCGGCGTCCCATCTTCCGGCCCATCATCCGCCGAACTGCTGTTCACTCCCGAAAACGCCGAGCGCATCACATCGCTAGCGAAAAAATTCTTCCCGTCCATCGGCACCATCATGATCTGCAGCTTGTCCGACAGCCGCTCCGCAATAATCTTCTGAATGAGCATCGGATTGGACTTCAGCACCGCGGCCTCAAACTTCATCCGCTCGGAATCCGCTGCAGCCGTCACCCGGATGCGATTCGCGTCAGCATCCGCCGTCACGCGAATCCGATTAGCCTCCGCGTCCGCCAGATTCTTCTGCCGCTCAATCTCCGCCTTGCTATCAATAATCTTCGCCTGCGCCGCAGCTTCCGCGTTTTGCAGCGTGGACTCCTTCCGCGCCTCCGCTTCCAGCTTGCTCTGTTCAATCTGTTTCTGTTTCAGCGGCAGCGTGTACTGCATCGCGTCCGCTTCCGCCTTGGCCTGCAGCACGCGCACCTGCGCCTGCGCTTCCGCCTGCTTCACCTCGCGCGCCTTCTGCGCTTCCGCCTCCAGCTCCGCAATCTTCACTTCTTTGCCCTTGATCTCCGTCTCCGTGCCAAGCCGTTCGTTCTCCTGCTCCTTCAGCAAAAGTCCTTCCAGTCCCTTCGCGTACTCTTCGGGTAGTTTCAAGTCGCGCAGCAACACTTCGCGAACCACGATCCCGTCGCTCGCCAGCCGCGTAGTGATCGCGTTCGCCGCCTTGGTGCGCAACTCCTCCCGTTTCGTCGCAAAAATTTCCCGCGTAATGTAATTCGGCGCCAGTTGCCGGTAAATCGTCGACACAACAGGGGCCACCACCTGCTCCCCCACCGGCTGCGGCAGATTCGTGTGAATCGAATCCAGCCGCTTGGGGTCCAGCCGGTAGCGCACGGAAACCGCCAGCCCGATGTTCAGCCCTTCGCGCGCCTGCACCGTCAGCACGTCACCCTTTTGTTTGGGATTTTCGGCCACCAGCGTCGAGTACACCTGCTCGCGCGTGTCGTAGATCGCCACGGAATCCACCAGCGGCGTAACCACGTGCACGCCGGGATACAAAGTACCGGGCCGCGCGCCCCAGATTTGGCTGACGCGCACGCCGGCCGCTCCGTCCGGAATCACCACCACGCTCTCCGTAATCAGGAACGCCAGCGCGCCCGCAATCACCAATTGCAGCGCCAGCCTCCAGCGCACCGGCCGGAAAGGGCGCCGAGCCAGCGCACCCACCTCCCCGCCGTCTTCCTCCGTCTTCCCCCGCGACAACAACCGCCTCAATTGCTCCGAAAGAAAAATGTCATAAGCCACCAACGCCCCCGCGCTCCCAAACAGCACCGCCCCCACAATCGTCAACAAATATTTCAATGCCACCATCGCCTAACTCCCTTCCGTTCCACCTCCAGAGCCAGTAGCACAGACACTTTTGTCCGTTTTGTCCGTGCTCTTCACTCCGGCCAAATCCTGTAGCTCAAGCCTTCAGGCCTGAGGCTTTTCCGCTCCGGCCGTCCATGCGCCAGCCAATGGAGTGCCCATACCACCGCCCTCTCACCGCGTCGTCGAATACGCCCGCGCCAACTGCACCGTCCCCCGCACCAATTCCGTCCTCTGCGGGACCCGCCCAGCCGTAGCCGGCCGCATCATCCAAAACGCCCCGCGCAACAGCATCCAGTTCAATCCCACCGCCGCCGCCCCCGCAAACATCGTGGTAACCACGAGCGTGGCAAAATGCAGCAAAGCGATCATGACGAACCTCCAAATCTTGCGATTTGGTAAATCGCACGCTCGTGACCGATTTCAATGTATTGATAATAAACGACTTACAGAAGCAACCCGCCCAAAAAACTGTGGCCCCCGCTACACGTCGTGTCGCTCCAGACTCACCCCAGCACCGATCCCCGCATTCGTCTTCGTAGTACAGTCACTCCTGACGGTGCTCTTCTCCGGTCGGGGAGGCAGGCCACTCTTACAGCGCCGTAGGCGCGTCACCCTTTAGCCGAACGATCAAAAAACATCCCACTCTTTCGTTTCAACCACTTACAAATTGCCCATTTTCTATCCCCTTTGTTTTGACATTCATCCAAGTAAGGGGGGTATGGGGTGGCAGGTTCTTTTCTGCAGACTCTGAGACGCATCGACCTTTGGGACGCTTCCAGTTGTTTCTGATTCCTCCCGCCCCGCTCCCATCAACGCATTGTGCTAGGCTAATCTTGAGTTCCCACATGAACCGCGGATCAGGCTTACGCATCGGCAAAGTTCTCGGAATCCCCATCTACCTCCACTCGACGTGGATCTTCATCTTCGCGGCCATCACCTACATCATCGCCATGCAGTTCAAAGAGCAGCATCCAGCCTGGTCGGTCACGCAGCATTGGGCCGTCGGCGTCGTCACCAGCCTGCTCTTCTTCGCCTCGGTGCTTTTCCACGAGCTTTCCCACAGCGTCGTGGCCCAGCATTACAAGATTCGCGTACTCTCCATCACCCTCTTTCTCTTCGGCGGCCTGGCGCGCATCGAGCGCGATCCTTCCAAAGCCATTCAGGAATTCAACATCGCCATTGCCGGACCGCTGGCCAGCGGATTCCTCGCCGCCTGTTTCTTCGGCTTGACCAAGCTCTTCCCCTACAGCCAGACGGTCGGAGCTCTGGCCACCTGGCTCTGGCAAACGAACGCTATGCTCGCCGTTTTCAATTTGTTGCCGGGATTTCCCCTGGATGGCGGAAGAATCTTCCGCGCCATCGTCTGGGGAGCGACCAAGAGTTTCGAGAAGGCGACGCGCGCCGCGGGGTCCAGTGGAAAAATCATCGCCTACGCCTTAATTGTCGGGGGCGCCTGGGAAGTCTTTCACGGTTACGTGCAACAAGGCCTCTGGACCGCCTTCATCGGCTGGTTCCTTCTGAACGCCGCCCAGGAGAGCGTCGCGCAGGTGGCCATCCGCGCAAACTTGGCCGGCCTCAGCGCCGCCGATGTGATGAGCCACGAAGTTCCCACTGTGGATGGCCACATCACGCTCGAGGACTACGGCTCGGAAGTGCTGCGCACCGGCCGCCGCTGCCACATCGTTCTTACCGGCGACCGGCTCTCTGGACTCATGAACGTCCACTCCCTGAACGCCGTCCCACGCGAGGAGTGGGCACACAATTCCGTCCAGGCCGCCATGATCCCGCGCGAGAAAATTCTGTGGACCTCGCCCGACGAGCCGCTGCTCCGCTTGCTGGAGCGGCTCCTCACGACGGACATCAATCAGATGCCGGTGGTGAGCGATTCCGGCGAAGGGGTGTCCCATGTCGTTGGCATGGTCACGCGCGATTCCATTCTCCGCGTCGTGCAAACCCGCACCGAGCTCGGGCCCCTCGCTGCGGAGAAATAAATGGACCGCGGAGAAGTAACTGAATTGTGTTTTGCAGCGAAACGTTTTGGAGAATTTTAGAGCGAATTTTTTGTGAATTTTATTTTGAAGCGAAACGTTTTTGAGAATCTTCGCGCCAAGCTTTTATGAATTCTGCCACGAAAGGAAAAACTAATCCGCAACCGCTGATTGTGCGCTGATCGAACGGTCGCGCAAACCGCGCTGCTGGCGGCTTTCCAGCAGGACGCGCACTCCGTGCCGCGGCCGCAGCGTGATGGACGCCAGCGGCACCACCGGATGATTCGCCACCAGCCGCAATCGAAACTTCTGCGCAATCGTCGCGAGAATCAGCGCCGCTTCCATCAGCGCGAACGAATTCCCGATGCACTGGCGCGGCCCGCCGCCAAACGGGAAATAAGCGAACCGCGGCAACCGTTTCAGTAAGTCGCCTTCCCAGCGTTCCGGCTGGAATTTTTCTGGCGCGTCATACCACCGCGGATCGCGGTGAACGACCCATTGCGCCATGGCCACGCCCATACCCTTTTTTACCGGGTACCCGGCGACTTCGTGATCCTCGGCGGCAAGACGGGCCATCCCCCACGCGGCGGGGTAGAGCCGCAGCGATTCCGTAATGACGTGCCCGGTATAAGCAAGTTTCGGCAAATCGTCGAACGAAGGAGGCCGGCCGCCGAGAATGGAATCCAGTTCAGCATGCAGCTTTGCTTCGACTGCGGGATTTTGCGCGAGCAGCCACCACGTCCAGGAAAGTGTGCTGGCGGTGGTTTCGTGTCCCGCCAAAAACAAAGTAATCGTTTCGTCGCGAAGGTGTTTGTCGGTCATTTTCGAACCGTCTTCGTCCTGGGCCGCAAGAAGCATCGAGAGCAGGTCGCCGGCGTCGCGGCCAGAAGCGCGGCGCTCCGCGATAATTCGATAAAGGATTTTTTCGATTTGCGCCACTTCTCTTTTCACACGCAGATTCGTTGGCGTGGGTACCCAGTGCGGAATTAAAATCGTGCGGCGAAAATCGGCCCCGATTTCGAGCAACAGTTCCAGCGATTTGCCGACCTCGCGCGCGTCACGCTCAACGTCAGCGTCGAACAGAGTTTTTCCCACAATCTGCAGTGTCAGCCGCATCATTTCTTTATGCGCGTCGCGCTCTTCGCCGTCCCGCCAATCTTCGAGCAGGCGCTGTGTATACTGCACCATCGTCGCGGCATAAGAAGCGACGCGCGCGCGGTGAAACGCCGGCTGCGCCAACCTCCGTTGCCGCAGCCAAAATTCTCCCTCGCTCGTTAATAATCCTTCGCCAAAAACGTGCCGGTTCGCGCGAAGGACCTTTCCTTTTGTAAATCGGCGGGAATTCGTGACAAGCACGTCTTCAATCGCGTCGGGATGATTGATGAAAATTGATTTGAATTTCAGGACGCGCATTCCCGCGACGTCGCCATAATCGCGCGCGAGCTTCATGAAGTATTCGAGCGGATTCGCATTGAGCGGCCCGAACGACCAGCGATTGAGTCCGTCGTTCGGTCCCGGAGGAAATTTGTTGGGGGTGGCGCGCGCCATCTAACGATGCTAAGCCCGCATTCGCGCTGCGTCAACGCGGCGCGTGCTGGAAGCGGTTAAGTTTCGCGCGGGCGCAGCGCGCAGATTCGAAGGCCTCCGCGCCGAAGCGCGATGGTCACGTCTGAAAATCCAACTGCTGTCAGCCTCGCGGATGCCGTCGCGGGTGCTACCGGCACGAACGTGCTTCGAATGTGCGCCACTCGGTGCAACCACCCGTCTTGAATATCGAATGCAAGGAAGACTCCGCCGGAACGGAGTATGCGAAAGACTTCGGCGAAGGCGCGATCCTGCTGCTCATTCGAGCGCAAATGATGAAGCATGAGAATCGCAACTGCGGAGGAAAAGGTTTTTTCCGGAAACGGCAAGGCCGCTGCGTCTCCTTGGATCACGCTGATATTTGTGCCGCTCACACGCGCGGCAAGATTGGCGGCAAACGCGTGATCGTATTCGAGACTAGTCACGCGTGCCGCGTGGCGGCTCAACTCCTTCGTGGCCGCGCCGGGCCCCGCGCCTAGTTCCAGCACATGCTCGCCGAGTTCCGAACCTTCGACTAGCCAAGGCAGAAGTTGCCGCTGCGTGACATACCGCCAAAACGGAGATCCGCAGAACCATGTTTCGAATCGATTCATCGACAGTTCAGATGAGGCATGGGACTCACGACTCTACCGCAAGCGCTGGATCTTAGTTAAGCAATGTGCGGATCCGTCGAAGAGAAGATGCAAACTGATCGGCGTTGTAGGCGGAGGGATTTTCGAGTTGCTGGAAGAGGGTGTTGATAGCGGCGCGGACTTCGGGGGCGTTGGCGGGCTTGGCGTCCTTGCTGTAGGCGATGTAGAGGGAATCCATGGCCATGGTGGCTTGTTCGGCAGCGCGCTCGTCGGCGAGCGCGATATTTTCTGCGTCTCCCGAAATACTTTGCAGCAACCGTAACGCAACGGCTTGATCGTATTGCATGGTCGCGAGGCGTTCCGCGATTCGCTGGGCTAGCGGTGCGGCGGCGGAGGCGGCTGAGGCAACGGCGTTGCGATCGGGATGGAGCTTGCTCATTTCGCCGGAAACGGAGAGCAGCTGTTGGTCCAGTTCCTGTGCGTTCGCCGAATCGATCTGTTTCGCCAGCAAACGAAAGACGATGTATCTGGAACTGTTCCACGCCGGATCGCCCGGACGCCGTCCGGCGTAGCCGTGCTCCTGGCGCCAGCTGTCTTTCGACGGTCCAAGCGCATGATGGCACGCGAAGCAGGAAAGTTCGGAGTACTCGGGCCAGACGTCTTTTTTGTCGAAGCGTTCGCTTTTCGCGCGCCAGGTCAGGCGCTCCATCGCAGCACGCAATTGCACGGCCTGGCCGGTGCTCCATTCGCGGACGCCAACCCAAGCCGCATCTTCGAAGGGTTTGCCCGGCTGGGATTCGCGCGGAACTTTCCAGTGGCGCGGCATCACTGCGGAAAAGGAGTCCAGTTCGAAATAGAGATCCGGGTGGCCCGCGGCGATCATCTCGTGATCTACAAATTTGTTTTTCGTTCCGAGATGGCATTCAAGGCATTTTTCGGTGCGATGAATCACGTCGCGCGTGTCGGCCATTCCCAGCGCGACGGATTTTTCGTGTGGCCACGAACGCGTGGTGTGCGGACCTAGCCATGCCGAAGCGGGTCCATGGCAATTCTCGCAGGAGACGCCTTCGGAGATTTCGAATGCGCGGCCGCGCTGCTCGGGCGGCGGGTTCAGCGCATGGCACGCAAGGCACTTCGGCGCATTTTCGGCCTTCGCGCCGAGTTTCAAAATTCGCGCCATGCGTTCGCCGATGTCCCCGGTCAGTGCCTGGTAGGCGCGGCTGTGCTTGTCCTGAATGATCCACGTCGAATATTCGTTTTGGAGAATTCGGCTCCCAGCAATGGGCTTCACACTGCCGTGACAGCTTGTCGCTGCGCAGGAACCCGGACCGATGTACCGGATGGGCTCATTCTGAGCGGAAAGCGTCGTCGAAAGAGTCATCAGCGATGTGCAGAGGACAGCGCGGACGATGCAGAGGTTGGAGATTTTGCGCATTCGGTGTGCCGGTGAATCTGTTTGCTTATATCGTTTGCGCCGCAGAGAAGTCAACGGGCCGAGTTGTATTTTTCGCTGCGCGGCGCGAAAAGCCCAAGGGGCGCTATTTACAGGGCGCGTCCCTGCCAGTAGTATGCAGGGGATTCAGCACGCCACTTTGCGCCGCGCATCGCAGTCGCAGCATGACGGCGCTTTTCTCGCGAGACGGGGCGCCGTGATCTTCGACGACCTTCGGGCCATCCAGCTTCGCTATGGCTTCCTGCCGAAAGCGGAACTG
>Ga0210409_10000571_pt1 | contig 57449 bp, 43 predicted proteins | sample IncBWH17MmetaG_FD_161649 | JGI IMG/M metagenome (GOLD analysis project Ga0210409, IMG submission 161649) | Forest soil microbial communities from Barre Woods Harvard Forest LTER site, Petersham, Massachusetts, United States - Inc-BW-H-17-M | ecosystem: Environmental > Terrestrial > Soil >... | reverse complement strand
AAACCCGCGCGATTTATGTGGAGTCGCCCACCAATCCCACGCTGGGCCTCGTGGATTTGAAAAAGGTGGTGGCGCTGGCGCGGAAGCACAGGCTTGTTTCGCTCATTGACAACACTTTCGCTACGCCCATTTTGCAAAAGCCCCTGGACCTGGGCTTCGATCTGGTCCTGCACAGCGCGACGAAATACCTGGCAGGCCACTCCGACATTGTCGCCGGCGCCGTGGCGGGGAGCCGTGAAATTGTCGGGAAAGTCCGGCAAACCATGGTTTCCCTGGGCGGGTCGATGGATCCCGATTCCGCGTATCTCCTGATTCGCGGACTGAAAACGCTCGAAATCCGCGTCCGGCGGCAGTCGGAAAGTGCCATGGCCGTGGCGCGCTTTCTGGAACGCCATCCGAAGGTCGGGCGAGTGCACTACCCGGGCCTGACGTCCCATCCCGGCCACGGCCTGGCAAAACGGCAAATGAAAGGCTTTGGCGGTATGCTGGCGTTCGACCTCAGAGGCGGGCTGCCCGCGGCACGCCGGTTCTGTGACAGGACAAGAATCTTTCTGCTGGCTGCCAGCCTGGGTGGAGTTGAATCACTCATTGTGCTCCCAATCTACACATCTCACTACCGGATGAGTACAGTGGAACTGGTAGCGGCCGGAGTTGGGCCAGGCACGGTTCGTATGTCGGTGGGTCTGGAGGACCCCGCCGACCTGCTTGCCGATCTAAAGTTGGCTCTCGCCTAACGCCCTGTTTTTATTTGGGTTAAGGGAATATTAACAGGCGGTTGCAATCCCTCTTGACCCCCTTGGGGGCATCTGGTCTACAATTGAGCGGTTGGGTTCCTGGTGGCGGGAATCAACCTCAAAGTTTGGCACGCATTGTGCTCCTTCTTTTGCGGAGGACCGTGCTGCTAGTCGCTTCAAATTGGCTCAATAGTATTCCCATGGGAAATCGCGCTCAAAAATCGATTACTTTGCTTTTCCTTGCCGCCGGTGTTGTTTTCGGGCTTTCTGGCTGTGATGACTCGGCCAAAACTCCTGTACAAGTCCGGCCCGCCCAGATCGCTCTGCCATCGCAGGATCAGGTCCCGCCTGCCTTGCCCCTCAACGCGCAGCACAAAAACATGACGCCGCTGGTCCGTCAGGCCCCAAATGGGCCGGAGCAGCTTGCGGCGGATAGTCAGGCTGCGTTCGATGCGGGCGAGCAGGATTTTAAGGCCGGCCACCTCGGCAAGGCGCGCGAGGAGTTCGACAAAGCGCTCGACGCATTGCTGGCCAGTGGATACGACCTCGACGCCGATCCGCAACTGAGCAGCCTGTACCACCACATTATCGATACAGTAAGCCTGGACGAACTGGAAGCCTTCCGCGCAGGAGACGGCTTCAGCGAGCAGAAGTCCACGCCCGCGCCCATCGACGAAATCGCCGAGGAGCCCATCCCTCAGCCGGAAATGTTCGATCCCAATCTGCGCGGCCGCGCCGAAGGCGAAGTGAGCGGCGTGGACCATGACGTTCCGCTGACGGTCAACGATCCCGTCCTCGCCTATTTGAATTATTTCAAGACGCCGCGCGGAAGCGCCATCGTCGAAACCGGGCTGCGCCGCGAGGGACGCTATCGCGATATGGTCCGGCGGGTTTTGAAGGAAGAAGGCATGCCGCAGGACTTGATATACCTGGCGCAGGCCGAGAGCGCGTTCCTGCCGCAGGCAGTGTCCAAAGCGGGCGCTCGAGGGATGTGGCAATTCATGTCCTTCGCCGGACGGAAATACGGTTTGCAAAAGACCTGGTGGGTGGACGAGCGGCAGGATCCGGAAAAGGCCACCCGGGCGGCCGCGCGTGACTTGCGCGATCTGTACGCGCAGTTCGGCGACTGGTATCTGGCCATGGCCGCCTACAATTCCGGCGCGGGCGCCGTCCAGCATGCCATCGAGCGAACCGGCTACGCCGATTTCTGGGAGCTCTACCACCGCAACGTCCTGCCCAAGGAAACTCAAAACTACGTGCCTATTATTCTGGCCCTGACGCTGATCTCGAAGGATCCCGCGCGCTACGGCATCGAGGTGGACCCCGAGCCCTCGCTCAAGGCGGACACGGTCAAGCCGGGGCAGGCCATTGATCTGCGACTTGTAGCCGAGACCATTGACACCGATCTGGAATCCTTGCGAAGCCTGAATCCCGAGCTCTTGCGCCTGGTCACGCCTCCCGATCCGGAGTTCGTCCTGCGCCTGCCTGAGGGTACGGCGGAACGTTTCTTTGCGGAAATCGCGGCCATTCCTCCGGAAAAATGGGTGAGCTGGCGCCGCCATAAAGTCGAGCAGGGCGAGACGCTCTCCTCCATCGCCAAGCAGTACCATGTTTCTCCGGCCGAAGTGGCGGATGCCAACGACTTGGCAGTGGGGTCCCCGCTCGATGAGGGTCAAAAACTGATTATTCCGGCCGCCTCGCGATCCGAGGCGTCTACCGGGAAGCTGATCCGCTACCGGGTGCGCCGTACAGACACCATCGCCACGATCGCGGACGAGTTCGATGTAACGCCGGCCGAACTGCGCAAGTGGAATCATTTGCGGGCCGACCATGTGGCCCGCGGCATGTCGCTTCGAATCTATCCGGGAGGCATGACGCCCCCGCCGCAGGCGGCCAAGAAGGACAGTGTGCCAACAGCGGCCGTCGCGCAGCGCACCGGCGCCACACGCAACGTCCCGGTGATGGAAGCTCGCGCGCCGAGCGCCGTGGTGCATCACGTGAAGCAGGGCGAAACGCTGTGGTCGATCGCCCGCGCCTATCAAACCACCGTGGAAGCCATCCAGGCGGGGAACCGCTTTCTGTTCAGCCGGCCCCTTCAGGTGGGCGATACGTTGACCATCCTTCCCACTCACTAGGCCCACCCCTCTAGTCCCAACTTGCTTTTTATTCTGACTTATCCCTATATTGTGAGCGGGTTCGCGGCGACTCTCTGCTTTCGGGTGCCGGGCCAATAGGCCGTCCGCCGGGAAGGGATGCCGCGAAAAACAATACGATACCGGCAAGGAGTAGGCTAACGCTTGACAAACATGCCGGATTCCGTTTATAAGCCCGCGATGGCTTCAAGCGCCATCGAATTCCTCGAAATGGCGGCGAGTCGAAGGGAGAACGTGGATGGCCTACGAAAAGGAAGACCAAGGCGACGAAAACGAGTTCGTGCATTTTGAGGAAGAAGAACTCGGCGGAGACCCGGAAGAAGTGATCGAAGAGGAAACCGAAGAGGAGCTGGTCATCACCGAGCGTCCCGGCGCGGCCGGCGCCCCGCAGCCTCCTCTGGCGGCGCCGAAGCCGGCGGCCAGGAAAAAAGCGCCGCCCAAGGGCGCCAAGAAAGCGCCGAAGAAGAAAGCGAAAAAGAAGGCCAAGGCCGCTCCCAAGAAAGCAGCCAAGAAAAAACCGGCGAGGAAGTCGGCCAGGCGCCGCAAAAGGCGCTAACGGCTTTCTAAGTCAAGCGATTTGCGAACCAGGGATTTGCCGACGCGGGCCCGGGGAGTTTCCTCCGGGCCTTCGGTTTGTTTTGACCCGCAACCAGATCCTGTTTCAATCCGGCGCATAGTAAATAAATTCCCGCCTCGCGGTTCGTACTTCCCATAGCGGAACAATTTTCTTGCGGCTTGCGCCCTGCCTGACTAGCATGGCGGGCATGAAGCTTGCCGTCGAGCACGTGCGCCGGATGCGGGGAGGGGCGCAGGCTCAATTGATGCGCTGTGATGATGATGCTTACTACATCGTCAAATTCCAAAATAACCCCCAGCATTTGAGGATTCTGGCGAACGAAATGCTCGCAACACGCCTGGCGGCGCGGCTGGGACTGATTGTGCCGCAAGTCGAGGTGGTCGAGGTGCGCCCGGAAATCATCGCCTACACGCCGGACCTCGTGATCCAGCTGGGCCTTGGAAGAAAACCTTGCGCGGCGGGAAAACAATTCGGATCGCAGTTCCCGGGACACCCGGCCCGGATGACGGTCCACGATTTTTTGCCCGACGAGCAGCTCGGAGCGGTGGGAAATCTTTCGGATTTCCTCGGCGTTCTGGTCTTTGACAAGTGGACCTGCAACACCAATGGGCGGCAGGCGATTTTTTTTCGCGGCCCCGGCGGGTACGCGGGCGCGGACGGTTCGGCGGCGGACAGCGATGCACCGCGCGGTTCTCCAGCGCCAGGTTACGCAGCGCTGAGCTACACGGCAATGATGATTGACTTCGGATTCTGCTTCAATGCCGGCGAGTGGGATTTCCCCGACGCGCCCTTGCGCGGATTGTACGCCCGCCACCGCGTCTACGCCGGGGTCGACGGGATGGAGGCGTTCGAGCCCTGGCTCGGCCGCCTCGAAACGCAGATCACCGAGCGCGTGCTCGGCGAAGAGGCCGCGCAGATTCCGCCGGAGTGGTACGCCGGAGATTGGGACGCCCTGCAGCGCCTCCTCGAGCGCCTGTACGGCCGCCGCCGGCGCGTCCGCGAACTGCTCCTCTCGGCCCGCCATTCCGGCCGCGAACCGTTTCCCAACTGGAAGGTGAAACATGCCTGACGAATCGCTGCAAACCTGCGCCTACCACGTGGTGCGCTACCAGCCCAACCTCATCCGCGACGAGTGGGTCAACATCGGCGTCCTGCTCTTCATTCCCGGACCTGGGCCCGGAGGAGGGCTCGCCCCGGGACGCGTCCGCCAGCGCTGGCTCGAGGAGCCCGCCGACCTCGTGCGCCTGCGGCGCCTGCACCCGGCGGCGGATGAGGAACTCCTCTTGCGCCTGCCCGCCGAATTCGACCGGCAGTTCTCCGGCCGCGAGATGGCGCCGGAGGCCATACTCGAAAAATTCGACGAGACACTTGCGAACGCCGTGCAGCTGGCCCCCCGCAAGGGCCTCCTCTCCCGCGACCCTGACGCCGAGCTCGACCGTCTCTTCCGCGAACAGGTTGAGCCCCTGCGCGAGACGCGGCGGGGCGCGGCGGAAATCCGTACGCGCAGCGACGTGCGCTCCCGGGCCGCGGATTATTTCCGCAGCGAAAAAATTCTGCGTCTCATGCAGCGCGGCGTGCGCGTCGAAGAGTTCACCGTTCCCGGCGATCCCATGCGCATCGATTTTTCCTACCGCCGCAACGGCACGCGCGGATTCGTGCATTCCGTGGCGCTCGGCCGCGATCCGGCGCAGGCGAAACTCCTGGCCTACACAGCGGGCGCCATCCGTGAGCGAGTGCAGCACTCCGAATTCCTGGCCGTGACCGAGCGTGAGCCCGCGCGCAGCAACGTACGCGACCAATTTGTCTCCGGAATTCTCGCAGAAAGCGATATTCGCGTGGTGCCCCTCGCGGAACTGCGCAAGTGGGCGCATGAGGTGGCGCCGGTCCTGCGCGCGGAAGCGCCGTGACCCGTGATTCGTGGCCCGCGAACCGCGACCAGTGGCTCGTGATCCGTGGTCCGTGCACCCTGACTCCAACCGAGTGCTCCGGATGTCTCAGGAAAGTGTAGTTGGGTGCCGATCGTTCAGAGTCAAATCAAAATCGTCAAGGCAAGTCGCGGCTGTAAATATTCTCAACTCTTAAGTATCCACCCTCGACTCTTGACGAATCACGCCTCACGGGCCACGGATCACGAGCCACGGTTCGCGGGCCACGGGTCACGGCCTCACAGGACTTCCTCGCTCCACGCCTCCAGATACGCCTTCACCTTGCCGACGAACTGGTGGGCCACGGCGCCGTCCACCACGCGGTGGTCGTAGGAGAGCGTCAGATAAACCATGGAGCGGATCGCGATCGCGTCCTCGATCACCATGGGGCGCTTCTGGATCGCGCCGATCCCCAGAATGGCCACGTTCGGCTGGTTGATCACCGGGAGCCCCATCAGGCCGCCGTACACGCCGGGATTGGTAATTGAAAACGTGCTCTCCTGGACCTCCTCCGGCTTCAGCTTTTTGGCGCGGGCGCGCTCGGCGAAATCGTTGATGCCGCGCGCGAGACCCAGAAAGTTTTTCTCCTCGGCGTTCTTGAGCACGGGGACGATCAGGCCCCAATCGAGCGCCACGGCAATGCCCACGTTGATTTCGCGGTGCAGCACGACCGTGGCCCCGTCGGCCGAGGCGTTGACCGTCGGAAAGGCGCGCAGCCCCTCGACGCAGGCGCGCACGAAGAACGGCATGAAGGTCAGCTTGGTTGCGTACTTGGCTTCGAACGCGGCTTTCGAACCCTCGCGGATCCTGGCAATCCTGGTCATGTCCGCTTCGTCGATGGAGTAGACGTGCGGCGAAACGTGCTTCGAAGCGACCATGTGCTCGGCGATGCGCTGGCGCATCACACTCATCGGCTGGGCTTCGTAATTGCCGAAATAAATCCGCGCGCGCGGGACGGCATTTTCAAGGGCGGGATGCGCGATGGCGCCTCCGCCTGGCGGCGGGGCGGCTGGGGATACAGGCAGCGGTGCAGCAGACGGGGCAGGCGCCGCGGGGGCCGCAGTCCTCGTCCCGCCGGACGCGGCAGCAGCCAGAATGTCTCTCTTGCTGATGCGTCCGCCCGCTCCGCTTCCCTCCACGGCGGCGAGGTCCAAGTTGTGCTCTTTCGCGAGCTTGCGAACCAGCGGCGAACTGCGGATTTTCTGGCCATTGCCGCCGGTCTTAGGTGAGGTTGACGCAGGAGCGGCAATCGGTGCTGAGGCGGCCGGAACTGGCGGTGCCGGCGCGGGTGCTGGAGCGGCGGGAGCAGGAGGCGCAGCAGCGGCTTTAGGAGAAGGAGCCGCCTTTTCCGGCGCAGGGGGCGGCGCGGGCGCTGCCGCCGGCACGGAGGTCGAAACAGCGGCCGCGCCTCCGGCCGCATCGATCACCGCAACCACGGTCTGGATCGGCACCGTCTGGCCCTCGGCGACCTTGATTTCCTTCAGCACGCCGGCCGAAGGCGCAGGAATCTCGGCGTCGACTTTGTCGGTTGATATTTCGAACAGCGGCTCATCGCGCTCGACGCGGTCGCCCGGCTTTTTAAGCCACCGGGTGATGGTGCCTTCGAAAATGCTTTCCCCCATCTGGGGCATGATGACGTCTACGGCCATGGCAACCCTCTTTCGTGACCCGTGACTCGTGTTCCGTGGTCCGTGTCCGGAGTGTGCCGTACAAAACAGGAGCTAAGATTTCCAGCCGCTCAATCTTAGAGACCTGTCTTGCCCTTCACACCCAACTCGGAAATGTCCGCTCTTGACTCAACACGGGTCACGAGTCACGAGCCACGAACCACATGCTTCAATAGTGTGCCAGTTCCCGCGCCGCGGCGACAACCTTCGCCGTGTTGGGAAGGAAATACGCTTCGAGCCCGGGGGCATACGGCACCGGCGTGTCCAGCGAAGTGACGCGGCGCACCGGGCCGTCGAGGTCCTCGAAGGCGTTTTCCATCACGATGGCGGCGATTTCTCCGGCGATACCGCCGGTGCGCGTGTCTTCGTGGACGACGAGCAGCTTGTTGGTCTTCCGCAACGAAGCGAGAATCGTTTCACGGTCCAGCGGCAGGAGCGTGCGCAAGTCGATCACCTCGGCTTCGATGCCTTCTTTCGCCAACTCTGCCGCGGCTTCGAGCGAGGCGTGCAGCATGGCGGCGTAGCTGACGATGGTGAGGTCGCGGCCCTCGCGCCGCACCGCCGCTTTTCCGATCGGCACGGTAAAATCGTCCGCCGGCAGATTTTCCTTGATGCGGCGATACAGAAATTTGTGCTCGAAAAACAGCACCGGGTTGTTGTCGCGAATCGCCGACTTCAGGAGTCCCTTGGCGTCGCGGGCCGTCGCCGGGCAGACCACCTTCAGGCCGGGCGTGTGCACGAAATACATTTCGGGATTCGCCGAATGAAACGGTCCGCCGTGCACGCCGCCGCCCGATGGGCCGCGCAGCACCATGGGCACCGGCGCGCCCCAGCGGTAGTGCGATTTGGCGGCGAAATTGGTGATCATTTCGAAGGCGCAGGCGATGAAGTCGATGAATTGCATTTCCGCGATCGGCCGCAGCCCGGCATAGCTCATGCCGATCGTCGCGCCCACGATCGCGGATTCGCTGATGGGCGTGTCGATCACGCGCTCCCAGCCGAACCGCGCGAGGAGGCCTTCGGAAGTCTTGAACGCGCCGCCGTACACGCCCACGTCCTCGCCGATCAGTACGACGCCCGGATCGCGGTCCATTTCCTCGAACATGGCCTGGCGGATGGCTTCTAGATACGTGGTTTCGGGCATGGTCAGCTCCCCGCCTTGGCGCGAACGCGAACGCCGGCGCGCGCGGGTTTCTTTCCGGGCTTTGCTTTCGGCGCCGCCTGCTTCGCTACAGGGGGTCGCGCGCCGTTCGCCGCAAAGGATTTCAGCGGCCATTCGGCTTTGACGCTGGAGCGCGGCGGCATCACTTCTTCCTTGGGCCGCTGCCAATCCGCTTCGATCGTATGGCAGCCCTCGCAATAGACTCCCTCTTCGGCGGACTCGGGCGGAGGGAGCGGCGAGTTTTCCGCGAATTCCACGTCGGCGCGGATTTCGCGTGCGATGCGTTCGTCGATTTCCTTTTTCGTTTTCGCATCCCACAGTTTTTTTTCCGTGAGAACTTTTTCAAAGCGGTCGAGCGGGTCGCGTTGTTTCCACGATTCGACGAGCGCCTTGGGCACGTATTCCGCGGCGTCATGCTGCGCGTGGCCGGACATGCGCATGGTCTTGGCTTCGACGAGGACGGGACCGTTTCCGGCGCGAGCGTAGGAAACCGCTTCGCGCGTGGTGCGTTCGACGGCCAGCACGTCGTTGCCGTCTACGACGGCGCTCTTCACTCCGTACGCCTTGGCGCGGTCCGCGAGGTCGCGCAGCGCGGACTGCTTCTCGACCGGCGTCGAGTAGGCCCACTGATTATTTTCCACGATCAAAACGAAAGGAGCCTTCTGCACGGCTGCGAAGTTCAATCCTTCGTGAAACATGCCCGTCGAAGTTCCGCCGTCGCCGATCCACGTCATGGTCACGATTTTTTGTCCGAGGTATCGTCCCGCCATGGCAATGCCCGTCATCACCGGGATCAAATCGCCCAGCATGGAAATCGGTGAAATCACGTGACGCGATTTCAGGTCGCCGAAATGGCTTGTGCCGTCCTTGCCCTGCGTCGGCGAGGTGAAGCGCGCCATATGCTGCGTCATCACGTCGCGGGGCTTGAAGCCGCGCACCAGCAGCGCGCCGATGTTGCGGATCATCGGAGCGATCCAGTCGCCGGGCCCGAGCGCGTAGGCTGTCCCAACGGAAATCGCTTCCTGCCCCAGGCTTGGGTACAAGCCGCCGACGATTTTGTTCTGGCGGAAGAGGCGCACCATCTGATCCTCGAGCTCGCGGTTAAGCCGCATGAAGTAATACAGTTCGAGGTGCTGTTCGCGAGTTAGAGGAGTCGATGCCATTTATTCTTCAAATTGGCTGAGGCCAAAATGCTTTTCGCACAACTGTAGCCCGCCTCTTTAGGGGCGGGGATTCTCAGTACGCCGCCAAGAACCCCCGCCTCTGAAGAGGCGGGCTACAGAGCGTTCCTGCGCAATCGAGAATCCAAATGCCCGGCAATCTCAGGCGGTCGCTAGCGCCGAGTGTTCCTCAAAGGGCTGCAGCAGTGCTTCCATCGCGCCGCGATTGCCGGCACGCAACTCCAGGCTGAATATCTCTCCCAGCTGCGCAACAATCCGCGGCGCAATCTCTTTCATTTCCACGCGCCGGCCCAGCAATTTTTCGAGTGACGTCGCGCGCTTCCCGGCGATCCCGCACGGCACGATCAGATCAAAATATCGCAAGTCGGTCGAAACGTTGTATGCAAATCCATGCGAAGTGACCCATCGGCTCAAGTGCACGCCTATAGCCGCGAGCTTTTCCTCGTCCTTCACTTCCTCCACTTCCTTAATTTCCTTTACTTCCTCGCCCGCGGAGCCGGCTGCCACATCCACCCACACCCCCGTGCATCCGGGCACGCGCTTCGATGAAATGCCGAACCCGGCCGTCGCGCGGATCATGGCTTCCTCTAGGCTGCGGACGTACCAGGCTACATCGCGGCGAATTTCGGCGAGGTTCAGGATCGGATAGCCAACAAGTTGTCCCGGTCCATGATAGGTAATGTCTCCGCCGCGATTCGTTTCAAAAAAAGAAACCCCCATCCGGCGCAGCATCTCACTTGGTGCGAGAAGATTGGCAATTTTCCCGCTGCGGCCCAGAGTGATCACGTGCGGGTGCTCACACAGCAGAAGAACATCGGGGATGGCGCCGGCCTTTCGCGCGGCGGCCACGCGCTGCTGCAGTTCCCACGCCGCGCCGTATTCCACGAGACCGAGATCGATGACCAGCAATTCTTTCATGGGATCCAAACCCTTGACTCTCGATTCTCAACTCTTATTTCTTCTTCGTCTCAAGTATCCGCTCAATCTGCCTGGTGTGGTTGACATCGTGTCCCGCGTTCAAGTGAACGATATGCTCGATGGTTTCGACGCCCCGCTCGGCATGCATGCCGTGGTGCTTCCACTGTTCGGGCGTCAGAGATTTCAACAACACGAGATTGGCTTCCCGCGCCGCGCGGAAGTGTTCGAGCGATTTGCGCGCGTCCCTCTTCTCGTAATGGCCCGCGGCGGCCCAGGTGTCCTGGTCATACGCCTGGATCCGCGTTCCGGGCGCGCCCAGAATCTGCCGCATTCTCCAGCCTCGAACGACTTCCGAATCGGCCAGATGCGCGAGAATCTCCGCAACGGACCATTTCCCCGGGGCAGGCCGCTTGCGCAGTTTTGACGCCGGCGCGCCTTTGATCAATCGTTCCAGCTTCTTCGCCGTTCCGGCTTCCACCTTCAGAGGATCCAGCCCTTTCACATTTCCGAGCATTCGCTGGATGTATTCCTGTGGCGTTTCGTTCATGATCCCTCTCCCTTCCTCGTACTTCCGCGCCGCCGCGCGCCGTTCCATTTCCCCTGCTCTTGCAGTTACTCCGGCACTTTGAACTTTTACTTTGAACCCTCCGGTGTGAACTGGCAACTCTCGGCTTGGTTTAAGCGTTAATGGAAAGCCCGCGCACGGCCGCGACCGCGTCGGACATCGCTTCCCAGACCGTCGGGTGCGCGTGCACGGTAGACATCAGGTCGTCCACGGTAGCCTCGAGCTGCAGCGCCGCGACGGATTCCGCAATAATCTCAGTCGCGAACGGCCCGATGATGTGCACGCCGAGAATTTCCTCCGTCGCTTCGTCAGTCACGACTTTGACGAAACCTTCGTGGTGGCCGAGGATGGTCGCCTTGCTGTTTCCGAGGAACGGAAATTTTCCGGTTTTGACGGCGTAGCCCGCTTCGCGCGCCGCGCGCTCGGTCAAGCCGATCGACGCAACCTGCGGCTCGCAGTAGGTGGCGTTGGGGATGCGCGTCTTTTCAATGGGAGGCATCATCTGTTTGCCCGTGATTTTCGCGACGCAGGTGATGCCTTCCATCGACGCGGCGTGCGCGAGCTGCGGCATCCCGGCGACGATGTCGCCGATCGCGTAAAGGCGCGGCTCGGCCGTTTCCATATACGGTCCGACATGAACGAATCCGCGCTCGAGCTTTGCTTTCGATTTTTCGAGGCCCAGGTTTTCCGTCTTCGGGACGCGCCCGACGGCCATCAGCACGCGCTCGGCGGAAATGGTCTGCGTCTTTCCGGCCTTGTCGGTGAACGCGACGCTCGCGCCCTGTGCATCTTTTTTCACGGACTCGACTTTGGCCTCGATGAAAATCTGGATGCCCTTTTTCTTCAGGGCCTTTTCGAGTTCCGCGGAAATTTCCTCGTCTTCAACGGGCGTCACGCGGGGCAGCATTTCGAGCACAGTGACTTGCGTCCCGAACGAGTTGAAGATCGACGCGAACTCGACACCTACCGCACCGGCGCCGACGATCACCAGCGTTTTCGGCACGGCCGGCAGCTGCAAGATTTCGATGTTGCTGAGGATTGTTTTTCCGTCGATTTCAACGCCCGGAAGCGAGCGCGCCGCCGAGCCTGTCCCGAACATGATGTGCGTGGCTTCGACTTCGGTGATTTGCCCGTCTTTCTCGACGCTCACGCGTCCGGGTCCCGCCCAACGGCCCCAGCCCTGCATTTTTTCAACTTTGTTTTTGCGGAATAAAAATTCGATGCCCTTGGCGTGCCGATTGACGACCATTTCCTTGCGCGCCAGAGCTGCCGGCCAGTTAAGCGTGAATTCCTTTACATCGATTCCAAATTCCTTGGAGATCTTCAGAGTGTCGTAAATCTCGGCGGTATGCAGCAAAACCTTTGTGGGAATACAGCCGACGTGCAGGCAGGTGCCGCCCAAATAGCCGTCTTTTTCAACGACCAGCGTTTTCAGACCCCATTGCGCGGCCCGAATCGCGGTGTTGTATCCCCCGGGACCGCTGCCGACAATAACGAGATCGTATTTGGCCAAGTGTCCTCCGCGGTAGGCAGGAGCCCCGCTCACGTCGCGCGAATTCAGATGGGTACGCTCCCGCGAGCCCACACCATTTGATGAAGTGGAAATGCAGCCGGCGTCCGCCCTTTCGCGCGGCTTGCCCCGAAAGAATCGGGACGTGCGCGGGAATTCCGCGGTTCAATTCTATCAGCCGCTCGGATGCGTCGCAACACGCCCCGGCCTTGAGTAGTGGGTCAGTTTGAAACCCCACCGGTTCCAGCCGTAGCTATCATTTAAATGGTATGCAATGCTTTAAGCATGCCGAAACTTAAAGTCTCAATCCCAGACGCGCTTCCGACAAGCCCGATAAGTTTAGTCTGCCCTCTCTGCGGGGCAAAACCCAATCGGGACTGCATTAAGATTTCGGGTAACCTGTCAATCATTCATGTCGCGAGAATCGCTGCCGCGACCTTGGCCGACAAGACGATGAAACGGAAGCATAAATAAGTAAGAGGGTTTGTGTTACCTGGCTTCGACCTTCATTTCCGATTCGAGCGTTTCTCGCAGCTTGCGAAGCAACGTTTCCCTGGTGAACGGCTTCACCAGCAAAGCGATTTCGGTATCGGCCAGTCCGGCATGCGTGAAACTGGTGTAGCCCGACATATACACGACTTTCATCTCCGGTCTCAGGGGGGCCAATTTCGCGGCCAAGTCTTTCCCAGTCATTCCGGGCATCACCATGTCCGTGAGTAGCGCGTGGATTTGGCCGTTATGCCTCAGTGCGATCTCGGCGGCCGCTTCCGGGAGTTCCGCTTCCAGTACCGTGTAGCCGCTGGCTTCCAATAGGGTGCGCGTCAACCCACGAAGAGCTTCTTCATCCTCGACAAGCAAGATTGTTTCCGAGCCGTGAAAAGAATCAGCCGGGGCAGCAGGGGGTTGTTGCACGCGTGCCATTTGCGCGGCGCAGGGCAAGTAAACCTTAAACGTCGTGCCAAGGCCGGGTTCACTGTAAACCCAGATATGGCCGCCACTCTGCCTGACGACTCCGTACACCGTCGATAGGCCGAGTCCCGTGCCCTTGCCGATTTCCTTGGTCGTAAAAAACGGTTCAAAGATTCGGGCCTGGGTCTCTGCGTCCATTCCGATTCCGGTATCGGCAACCGAAAGCAGCACATATGGGCCCGGCTTCTGCGGGGGATGGCGGCGGGCGTAGTCCGCGTCCAAGTCCACTTTGGAAGTCTCAATCAAGAGTTTCCCGCCCTGCGGCATGGCATCCCTGGCGTTGACAGCCAGGTTGAATATCACCTGTTCAATCTGGCTCTGATCCGCTTTGACGCAACCCAGCGCGGGATCCAGGCTGGTCCTCAATTCAATATGCTCTCCAATCAATCGGCGCAGCATTTTTTCTACGTTGAGGACGATCGAGTTGAGGTCCAGAATTCTGGGATCGAGGACCTGCTGGCGGCTGAAGGCCAGGAGCTGCCGGGTCAGCGATGCGGCGCTCTGCCCGGCCTTTTTGATTTGCAGGCATTCCTTGAGCAGAGGGTCGCCCGGCGGCAGGCGCTGCTCGAGAATCTCGCTGTAGCCGATAATCACGCCCAGTAAATTATTAAAGTCATGGGCGATCCCGCCGGAGAGCTGCCCGACGGCTTCCATTTTCTGCGTCTGGCGAAGCTGTTTCTCCAGAGTTTTCCGCTCGGTGATATCCCGGAAAATGGCGATCGCGCATTCCTGCCCGGCGACATCGATGATCTCGGCCGAATCCACGGCCGCGCGAATTTCTCCGGATTTTGTGCGAAACGAAATTTCCAGGTCGCGCACCGAGCCCTGTCTCATGACCATCTTGAGAAACGTGGCTCGCTCTTCGGGCTGGGCCCAAAATTTAAGCTCCGTGGACGTACGGCCAATCACCTCTTCGCGCGAATATCCGGTGACTCGAAGGAAACTTTCATTCACGTCAAGATAGCGGCCCTCCGGGATCGTGGCAAGGGTGATGGGTTCCGGGTTCGCATTGAAGGCCTTGTGAAATTTCTCTTCCGCATTCCTGCGCTCGGTGATGTCCACAAATGTCTCTTCGGCCACCGCGGGCGCGCTTCCCTTGCCCTCCACGAGGTTTGCACTGCCGAGGAGCCATACCTTGCTTCCATCCTTCCGCCGTAGACATTGCTCGTAGTTGGTGAGGCTCTTTACTTTCTGGAGTATCGCAATGAAGGTCGCTCGATCTTCCGCGTGGAAGTATCGATCGTTGGTGGGACTGGCGATCAAATCTTCGCAGGTCGCGTAGCCGAAGATCCTAGCGCAGGCGAGATTGCAGTCCAGGATTCGTCCGTCCGGCGTCGAGCGGAGAACTCCTGCCAGACTTCGTTCGTAGAGCAGGCGGTAACGCTGCTCCGCGGATTCCAGTTCCAGAATTTGAGCGGAGCGCCGGTCCAATACGGGTATCAGAAGGACTAGAGAGAGGATCACGATCGTGGCGACCGTAATCGCCGCCGCTCCCAGCGTGGTGAGGCTGATCGCGTGCGACATGTCCGGCATTGCGCCGCCGTCCGTGAAACTGGCCGCAGCTAATCCGGTGTAGTGCGTCGCCAGGATGGCAAGTCCCATGACGGAGGCGCTTGCGATTTTTCGCGAGGCGGCGGTTTTCTTTGCATCGTGCGGATGGAATGCGAGCTGAAACGCGGCAAACGAAAGTAGGATCGCAAGAGCAACCGAAAGTGCCACCAGCCGGCCATCGTAGTGGCGGGTGGCAGCCGAACGGATCGCCTCCATACCGATAAAGTGCACGGCAGCGATTCCAGCGCCCATTGCCGCGCCTCCGCCCACGGTCCTCCACAAGCTCATTCTCGAGTTGCTGGCGAAGTAAAAGGCCACAGCGGCGGCCAGGATGGCTACGCGCAACGACAACATGAAAGTGGGCCAGTCGTGCTGGACGGGCACAGGCAACCTGAAAGCCAGCATTACGATGTAGTGCGTGGACCAGACGCCTAGTCCCATGGCTCCTGCGGCGCCGATCAGCCAAAACGCGAACGTGCGGCCTCGCGCCGCTGTCAATCGGATTGCGAGATCCAGCGCAGCGTAAGAAGCACAAACCGCGATGACCACGGAGAGCGCGACCAGACGGTACTCGTAAGAGCCTGTCAGCATTGGGTTTTCAGAATGCAAGAATCATCCTCTAGGCGCCAGATGGCAGGCTGCGCCAGAGACTTTCCAATTTTTCTGCTTCGAATTGCCGAGACTCACGGCTCGTGAAGGCTCGGCTAAACCGCTGATTCTAGAGGGAGAAAATGGCCCATAACTCCTGTCCATCGCCTTCCACAATTAATATGCTAGAAGGCACGACGCACACTCGTCAATCCTCCTGTTCTATCTGATTTCAAACCAGATGTTGCCTACTTAGACACGTGCCGCGTATGGACAGAAACTGGAGGGCGCCTCACGCCTTCAGGAGACGAAGTGCAATGCTGCGTGGGAATGGGAACGGGCACCCACTTTATGTCGGTGCTCGCTGCTGCCTTGACCGTGCTCGGAGGCATCTGCTAGCGTAGGTGGCTCTGCGGGCGCTGGCGCGCAGCGTCGATTCGCACTCGCCGGTTGAAAGCCGAAACAAACGAATGGATACCATTCACATTACGATGCCGGACGGCGCGATACGCGAAGTACCGCTCGGCACGACAGCGGCGGAGATCGCGCAGCAAATTTCGCCCCGGCTGGCGAAGGAAGCGCTGGTGGCGCGGATCGCTCCGATCCATGGCCCGGCCGCCGCGGCGGCGAACGCTTCCGCGAGTGCCGTGCCTGAAAAATCTCCCGACGCGGCGCCGGAAGCTCGCATGACATCGGCGGCGAATGGCGAAGGATTTCTGGTCGATCTGCGCGCGCCGATTGACCAGGACGTAAAGCTTTCCATCCTCACGCCGAAAGACCCCGAAGCGATTCAGGTGCTGCGGCATTCGGCGGCGCACTTGCTTGCGGCCGCAGTGCTGGAACTTTTCCCGAACGTCAAGCTGGGGATCGGGCCGCCGATCGACACAGGATTTTTCTACGATTTTGTGCGCGACGAGCCGTTCTCGCCCGAAGATCTCGCGCGCATCGAAAAGAAAATGCGCGAGCTCGCGGCGCAGGACATCCCCAACGAAAGAAAAATGCTGCCGAAGCCCGAGGCGCTCGAGCTGTACCGCAAATGGGACCAGGGCTTTAAATGCGAACTGGTGGAAGAGCGCGCCATCGAGCCGATGGTGTCTTTCTACACCACCGGAAAATTTATCGACTTCTGCCGCGGGCCGCACATCCCTTCGACCGGGCGCATTCGCGCGTTCAAGCTGATGAGCGTCGCGGGCGCCTACTGGAAAGGCCAGGAAGGCAACCCGCAGATGCAGCGCATCTACGGCGCGTGCTTCTACACGCAGCAGGAGCTGGATGAATATCTCCACCGGCTCGAGGAAGCCAAGCGGCGCGATCATCGCCGCCTGGGGCAGGAGCTGGACCTTTTTTCCGTTCAGGAAGAGGCCGGGCCGGGGCTGATTTTCTGGCATCCCAAAGGGGGCCTGGTCCGCAAGATCATGGAGGACTGGCTGCGCGACGAACTGCTGCGGCGTGGTTACGATTTAGTATACACGCCGCACATTATGCGGCTGGAATTGTGGAAGACCAGCGGGCACGCCAATTTTTACCGCGAAAATATGTTCGGCCCGATCGAGGTCGAGAAGGATGACTACCAGCTGAAGCCCATGAATTGCCCGGGCCACATCCTGATCTACAAGTCGCGCCTGCGCAGCTACCGCGAGCTGCCGGTGCGGCTCGCCGAGCTGGGCACGGTTTACCGCTACGAGCGCTCGGGCGTGCTGCATGGCCTGTTGCGTGTGCGCGGCTTCACGCAGGATGACGCGCACATCTTCTGCATGCCCGAGCAAATCGAATCCGAAATCGAAGCCTGCATCGATTTCGCGTTCGCGGTGATGAAGACGTTCGGATTCAGCGAGTATGTCGTCGAGCTTTCGGACTGGGACGCCAAGCATCCGGATAATTATGCCGGTTCGGCCGAAGACTGGTCCCGCTCGACTGGGGCGCTCGAAACGACGCTCACCAGAATGAAAATTCCGTTCAAGCGCATGGAGGGCGAAGCGGCGTTTTACGGGCCGAAGATCGACGTCAAGCTCATCGACGCGATCGGCCGGCCATGGCAGCTCACCACCGTGCAATTCGATTTCAATTTGCCCGGGCGCTTTGGCCTGGAATATGTCGGTGAAGACGGCAACCGCCACCAGCCGCTGATGGTGCATCGCGCGCTGTGGGGCTCGGTCGAGCGATTCTTCGGCATCCTGATCGAGCACTACGCCGGAGCATTTCCCGTGTGGCTCGCGCCGGTGCAGGCGGAAGTGCTGCCGCTCAGCGAGAAGTTCGCCGTGTACGCGAGTAACGTCGCAACAGAGTTGCGCGCGGCAGGGTTTCGCATCCATGTGGACGACCGCAATGAAAAGCTGCAGGCGAAAATTCGCGACGCGCAGATGCAGAAGATTCCCTACATGCTGATCGTCGGCGACAAGGAAGCCGAAGCCGGCACCGTCTCGGTGCGCCACCAGAGCAAGGGCAATCTCGGCCCGCGGCCAGTGTCGGATTTTCTCGCTGATCTGCGCAAGCAAGTTGACGCTCGCACCACCTGAATCTCGTTCGTCAGTGTCAAGAGACAGCTGAGTGCGTGATGAAAAAACCGCGCATCCCGAATACCAAGAAACCCAGGAAGAAATATCCATTCCCCGTCCCTATTCCGCCATGTTCAGTAGTCTCAGTTCGAACTGCGATGAGAAGCCCGTGGGCCAGAGAGATTGGCCGTGTATTTAGAATTGGGTACTACTCGAAGAATGATGGCTTGGATTGCATCTGGCTAGTCAATGAAAAAGGGGAATACAATCAGGCAATCGACCACGAATATCTCCACAAGTTCTTCGCCATCGAATCGATCTCAAATGAACGCAGCCTGTACGGTCGCGGTCGCCCGCAGTTTGGTCCTTTGAAATCTTCAGGAATTAAGAGACTTCGGAGATGTTGGAAACCGACCGCCGCAGCCACCACGCGGAAACAGCCGCGCCGATGAGCAACACGCCCGCAAGAATCAGCAGCGCACCCGTAGAAATTCCTTCTTTCGAGAGAAAGACCCACCACTTGTCAAAACCCCGGCCAAGGGACGCGGCTCCCGACGTCGCGTAGTGCAGCAGCAGATGGATGTGCATGGCGATGGGTGAAAAGCTCATGCGGTAGTTGTACCGCGCGTCGTAGTAGCCGCCGGCTACGTCGGCTTCGAGGAAGCTGGTCGCCGAACCGAGGGCCTGCACGAAAAATCCTGCGGCGAACACGGCAATCGCTAGAAGGCGCGTGCTGCGCGACGCCGCTTCAAGGGCCGGGCCGACACCCAGTCCAAGCAATGCCAGCGCGGGCACGAGATAGCGCGGCCCGTAGCAGTAGCCGCCCTCCCACTGCGTGTAGGTCGCGAAAAATAAGAGGTAAGCAACCGGAGCGGCCGCGGCGACGAATGCGAGCCCTCTGTCGCGCCGCCACAGACGCGGCAGGCCGAGCAATGCCAGCAGAATTGGCGGCGAAAACAGGAAAATCGATTTTCCGGGCGATACGAGAAATCCGAGAAGACCCGTGGCGAGCGGCGTCTCAAACGAGTTCAGCGCCTTGCCGCCTTCCGCCGCGGTGGGATAACCGAATTCAAACGGGCTGCCGTGGAGATACGCGTTCCGCCACAGCAGAAGAATTACAAACGCACCTGCAGCGACAGCTACTGCGCCCGCGGCGCTCCAGCCCTTTTGGCGTTCGCGAACGAAGAGGGCAATCAGAAATATGGGCACGACGATCACGTGCGTCGGCCTCACCCAAATGGCCGCGCCGAGGAGAGCTCCCGCGCAAAGGGCGCGGGCAACGGGTATGGGCGTTGCCTGCGGCGAGGCAAACAGCAAGGCCGCGGCGCCCAGCAGCAGAGCCGCAGCCAGCGGTTCGGAGAGCAGCCAGCCGGAATACACAGCCAGCGGTGTGGAGAGCGCCAACATGCCCGCGGCCAGCAAGGAAACTTTCGGCGTGAGTCCGAGCCGGAGGAAAATGCACAGCGCGAGCGCCGCGGCGAGCGCGGAACAAAAAGCGGTCCCGCCGGTCAGAAAGAAATTGCTTACGACGACACGCATTCCGGATGGCACGCGCGGCAGATGCTTCGCGACAAACTGTCCCGTATAGTACCAAGGCAGCATGGCCAGTGCCTGCCCCGGCGGATAAGGCGACTGGGGGCGGCCAAAGCGGTCAAACGTGCCGTAAAACAATTTTGCTTCGACGGCCTGGGGGATATCCGCGGCGCCGCGCTTGGCAAGACTTTCCACCTGAAATTCCGCCGAGACTTCGTCGATTGTCCTCACGCGCCCGCTCGATAATATGAAATAGAAGAAATTCAGGAACAGCAGGCACGAAAGCACGAGAGCAGCGCGAAAACGCGGCGTGCCAGCAATTGCAGGTGAAGAGTTTTCGGGCAGGATCGCGGTCGTTGACATGGCTCAAGAGGCTGTCGATGCATTACAGCACATGCTATTCGAGTACGCGAATGGAGTTCCAATTCAAGTTCTTGCACTGCAACCCGTGGCGCCCCCCTGAGCGATTCGTTTACACCGGCACCGGCGAAGAAGTATCTTTCACGCCGCAAAAAACCCCAGGTCTTAAGCCCCGGGCTATGGCATTGCCTTGGCTCAGAATCGAGAATCGCCGTAGCCAGCCTCTTCAGAGGCGGGGATTTCTTCCAGCGTTAGGTAATCCGAGAGTGGGCAGTAAAGCCATCTCAAAGCACGCTGAAGTGCTTCTCCCCCTGAGTCTTTGACTTCTCCGCGCAACTATGGCAAGAATCCTCGGCAGCTCGGGAGATTTTCACATGAACGCAAACACGGCAAGCGCCGATTCCAAACTGGACGCTCGCGATCGCAGTCGGATCCTCAAAATTCTCGAAAGCAACTGGCAGGCCGAGATGCAGGGGTTCCACACCTATGAAATTTTGGCGGAGCGCGAAACCGACCCGGCGCGCCGCGCCGCATTTCGCACCCTGTCGTACGCCGAACAGCACCACGCCCAAATGTGGGCTGACCGAATTCACGTGCTGGGAGGTCCGGACCCGGTCTATGCCGGCCCGAAAACCGGCGAAGCTGACACCATCGCCAATCGCGTAGGCGGGATTGGGATGGCGCTGCGGCGGCTGGAGCTGGATGAAAGCCGCGACATCGCCAAGTACGCCAAACAAATCAAAGAACTCGGCGACGAACCCAGCATCCGCATTCTGCAGCAGGCGCTCGAAGATGAACGCGAACACTACCGAACGCTGAGCGGGCTCATCCGCAATCGCCGGCCGCTCCCGCACCCTACGCCCGAGCAGGCCAAAGAAGCCCTGGACGAACTTCTGGCCGCCAGGCAGGAAGAACATCCGAAAGCGGCCGGTTGGATCGGGGACGCCATCTACGGAATCAACGATGGTCTCGGAGCGATCTTCGGAATCGTTTCGGGTGTTTCCGGCGCGACCCTGGGCAACAGCAAATTTGTCATCATCGCGGGGATGGTGGGCATGATTGCCAGCGCGCTCTCGATGGGCTCCGGCGCGTATCTCGCCGCCAAAAGTGAGCGAGAAATCTATGAGGCGGAGTTTTCGCGCGAACGCGAAGCGGTGGAATTCAATGAAGCCGAAGCGCGAGAAGTTCTCTCTCTCAGCTATCAGATCAGGGGTTTGCCCCCGGAAGAAGCCGACCGCTTCGTCGAGCATTTGGCGAAGGACAAAACCCAGTTCGTCCGCACGCTGGCGCAAGAACGGCTGAATATGACCGAAGACGGGCTCAGGAAACCCTGGACTTCCGCTCTATCTGGAGCGCTCTCGACGGCCATAGGCGCCACGATTCCCGTCGTGCCATTCTTCTTTCTGAGCGGGTATCCGGCGGTGATCGTTGCCGCGGTTGTTTCCCTACTGGCCCATTTCGCCGTGGGCGCCGCCAAGTCTCTGATCACCATCCGCTCGTGGTGGACCAGCGGACTCGAGATGACCTTCGTAGGCGCCGTCGAAGGGATTGTCACGTATTTCATCGGAATCGCAATCGGGAAAATCGCTGGAGTAGGCATCTAGGTTTGTATTCCTGACTTTCGGCACAGGCTGTGACCGTTATAAAAACTTGACTATATCGCGCGAAATGGGATATGTGGGGGATATACGGGCTGGTTTTATACCTCTCGTCCCAGGTCAGCCCCGATTGATACAGATACATAGTGAGTGAGTGTTTCTGAACCATTTTTCTGCCTCCTCATAAGAAATGAGGCCTTATGAATCGCCCTTTTTCCCGGCAAGGAACTTCCGTTCCTCCGCCCTCTTCGGTCCCGTTTCCTCTTCGTCCCGCAACACCGGTTCAAACTCAGGCTGAATTCGGAAACTGGTGGGATCACTTGATGGTGCGGCTGATTTTCGCAATCGCCTGCGTGGCCGCGGGATACCATTTTCACCCGTTTGGTTTGTCCAATCTTGCCGCTGCCGGAGTCGGCCTGGCGTTTTCTATTTCCGTTTTTTTGTTTGAGATCCGGCTGCAGCGCGCCAGCATGCGCCGCTTGATCGGGGCCGCCATCGGCTCGATTCTGGGGATTCTTGGCGCGTATCTGATGGGCCTTGTATTGGCTCGCACTACCATCCCGGAGGGCTCGCGGTCCTTTCTGGACGTCGCGCTGCTCCTGGTAATGACCTACATCGGCCTCGTGGTTGGCGCCAACAAGGGAGACATGCTCAACTTGGCAGCCCTCGGAGGCCTCTTCGGCAGCGAACGCAGCACCCGGAGGATGCCCAAGGTGCTGGACACCAGCGTGATCATTGACGGCCGCATCGCGGACATCTGCGAAGCCCACTTTCTGGACGGCGTCCTGCTGATCCCGCAATTCGTCTTGCGCGAGTTGCAATTTGTCGCCGATTCCGCCGATTCGCTGAAACGCCAGCGCGGCCGGCGCGGGCTCGAAGTGCTGCAGCGCATCCAGAAGATGGCGCACCTGGAAGTCGAAATCGCTGACGATGATTTTGCCAATATCGCGGATGTGGACCTGAAATTGATCGAGCTGGCCAAGCGTTACGACGGAAAAATCGTAACCAACGATTACAACCTGAATAAGGTTGCGTCGCTTCAGGGCATCGAAATCCTGAACGTCAATCAACTGGCCAACGCGCTGAAACCGGTCGTTCTGCCCGGAGAAACGATGCGCGTGTTCATCCTGCGCGAGGGTAAGGAATACAATCAGGGCGTCGCCTACCTCGATGACGGGACGATGGTGGTGGTCGACGGCGCGCGACGCATGATCAACAAAACGATCGACATTACAGTTACATCCGTCCACCAAACCACCGCGGGCAAGATGATTTTCGGGCGTCTCGACGAGCGCACCGAATTGCAGGGCTCGCGCGTGCCCCAGCCCCATGCCGTCAACGATCTCCCGCGCCACGTCGAGAATGGCGGCCGCCACAGCGAGACCCTGCCCGGCGGCGAGCGCTTGCCGCGCCCCATGGTCCCGGACCCCACTCGCGAGCCGGAATAGGGCTGAAGTCCAATTTGGCCGTCGTGCCATAACTCTGCGTCGGCTTATACTTCGACATATTCTCGCACTACAGAGATAGTGGAGCAGATAGAAGTGTCAACGTTGGGGTCTGTGACAATCGCTCTTGGGGTCGCTGGATTAAGGGACCTCACGCCCGCTGACCTTCCCGCAATTGTTGATTACTGGCTGTCGAGTCCGGACGAATATTTCGCTTTCCTGGGGGTTGACCGTAAGCGTCTCGGGTCAAACAAGGAAATTTATACGCGATTTTTGAACGCGATCCGGACAGGTGACCCAAGCCAACCCACAATTTCTCTCGGGATCACTTTGAATGAACAACTTGTTGGCTACACGTTGCTCAATCGCTATTCCGAGGACATGAACTATTCGCACTGGCACATCATCGATCCGAAGCTGCGTGCGCGAGGCCTTTCGACTTCACTATATCCTTATCGAATCAAGGCATATTTTGATCTGGCCCCGATCTCCCGATTGATCCATCAAACGCGAACCCGCAATCTCGGGGTTAACCGGATGCTGGACAAATTCTTGCCGGTCTCTGAGACGAGATTCATTGACAATCCGGATGGCGTCGCCAGCCCCGGCGAGTTCCACCTTCGATATGTAAGGATGGCGGATATTCCAGGATTGTTCGCGCGTGCGGTCGAGTTAGAGCGACCGTGAGCCTCTGATTGATCCGCTAACTCGCAAGCTCTTCTCTTGTCTGGGGAATCTGACTGCGCTACCCTCGCGGTACCGAGATTTCAATCTAATCCGAAGCAGGAAAGGATCGCGCAACCGTGACTCCGTCTAAGAAACTTTCCGATCGCCGTGCGTTTTTGAGTTTCCTGGCGGCCAGTCCCGTTCTCGCGTACGCGGGCTACACGTCGCGCTGGGTCGAGGACGTTTTGGCGGCGCCCTTGCCGCAGCAGAATGAAGTGGTCATCAAGTCCGTCAAGGAGGCGCTGAACGTGTTTGACTTCGACGCCGCGGCGCGCGTAAAACTCACGCCCGCTCATTACACTTTCATCACGGACGGCTCCTTCAACAACGAAACGCTGCGCGCCAATCGCGACGGTTTCTTGAAATACGAAGTCCGCCTGCGCCGCCTGACTGGAATCACCACGGTCGATCAATCCGTCAAGATTTTCGGCAAGGCCTGGGAATCGCCGATCTTCTTTTCTCCGGTTGGCAGGATGAATGCTTATTATCCCGACGGCGCAGTGATCGTGGCGCAGGCGGCGAAATCCACGCGTACGCTGCAAGTGCTGGCGGGCTCGGCGGCAGTGATTATCGATCCCCGCGGCGTTGAACGGGTGGTCGAAGCCCGCGGCGAGCCGCTGTGGATTGCTGGTCTCGGAAGCAGCATGGACGAAAAAGTCCTCCGCCGCTTTGAAGCGACCGGTTGCCCCGTGCTGGTCTGGACCATCGACGACGGGGGAGCAAACACAATCGGCGCGAAATCGATCCAACGCGCCGGCGTCCGCGACTTGGACCGCGAAGCCGACGACCGCTGCGTCGGCTGCCACTCCAACCTTCCCCAGGTCACCCGGATCACAAAGGATACGCCGATGGATATCCTCGGAGCGGTCGGGTCTCTCCAGGGAGAGACCAGCGTGAAGCTCAACTGGGACGATGTGAAGCGTGTCCGCGATTTGACGAAAATGAAAATCGTCCTCAAAGGCGTCGTAGCCGGAGAAGATGCGGCGTTGGCTGTAAAGCACGGGGTCGACGGCATCATCGTCTCCAACCACGGCGGCCACGAAGACGCGAGCGGGCGTGGAACGATCGAATGCCTGCCGGAAGTTTTGTCGGGCACCGCGGGAAAAATTCCAGTGCTTATCGACAGCGGATTCCGTGGCGGCGCGGACGTTTATAAGGCGCTGGCGCTCGGCGCAACAGCCGTCGGTATCGGGCGCCCCCATATTTGGGGCCTGTCTTCGTTCGGGCAGGATGGCGTCGAAACAGTGGTCGCGATTTTGCGCCGCGAATTGCAAGCCATCATGGCGCAGACCGGCGCAGCCTCCGTCGCGCAAATTCGGCGCGATTCGCTCGTTCCGCGCGGTTAAGTAGCACAGCCACTCTTGGCTGTGCGGTTTTTGTTGGAGTCAACAAGACCGCACAGCCAAGAGTGGCTGTGCTACCCGACCCGCCCAACAAATTGCGAATTGGTCTTGCAGAGGAGCGTAACAGCATGAGCCAGGATGACCCCAAAAATGCGGCATTGCCGCGCAGAGGATTTATTCAAAAAGCTGCCGCGGGCCTTGGCGCGGCCGCGCTCGGCAGCATCGGCCCGAAAGAGACGGACGCAGCGAAGCTGGAGAGGCATTGGGACCTCGCCGCCGATGTCGTTGTGGTCGGCTCCGGCGCCGCCGGGCTTCCCGCGTCGATTACTGCCGCCGAGCTGGGAGCCTCCGTCATCGTGGTCGAGCAGAACTACGACATTGGCGGACACGCGATCGAAAGCGGAGGCAACATCGCTCTGGGCGGCGGCACAAGCTTGCAGAAAAAATACGGCATCGAAGATTCCCCGGACCGCATGTTCGAGGACCTCGCAAATTGGCACGATTACCGCTTCAGTGACAGGGAAATCGTGCGCGCATTCTGCAACGAAAGCGTGGCGACTTTTGATTTTCTGCTGGCGCACGGCGTTCAATTCCCCGATAGATCCCCGGGAGGAGCGGACGGCGGTCCGCAGAACGTGAAGCGCGCACAAACCGTGGTTTGGACGGGAGAGGTAAGCGCATACTCTCCCACAGGAGGGAACGGCACGGCGCTCATGCGCCCGCTCGAAGCCAGCGCAAAAAAGTTAGGCGTGCAAATTCTTTTGCGGCACAGCATGACGGGGCTCGTGCGCGAAGAGCAATTTTCCGGCAGAGTTTTGGGAATCACCGCGACCCACGAAGGCAAGACCTTGAACATCCAGGCAAGACGCGGCGTGATCCTGAGCACGGGCGGGCACACCAGCAACATTAACTTCCGCAGAATTTTCGATCCGCGCCTCACCGAGGAATATCAGGTGGTGGGAGAGCCGTATTCGCGGCAATCCGGCGACGGGGAAATTGCGGCCATGCAGGTTGGCGCATCGCTCTGGGGAGCGGGGAGCCAAACGGTCGAGACGCAAGCGCGCTCGCACATTTTTGAGAAGCCGTACGTGATCGGCAACCAGTACGGGTACCCGCAGGGCGGCGGAAAACGGAACGAAAATATAAGAAACAGTCCCGTCAAGGGAATCGCGCGCGGCATCGGACTGCAAGTAGCGGACTATCAGAATCTCATCCAGGTCAATCAGTTCGGCCGCCGTTTTGTGAATGAATTGGCGTCAGGTTTTGAATGGTGGAATCCATGCCTGGAACAGAGCGCCGGGAAAGCCGAAGGAGGAGGACCGATCTGGGCTGTCTTTGACGCCGACGCGGTGAAACGCGAAAACTGGACCGTCGCCCCGCCGTTTGTGGATCCCGACGGCTGGTTTTTTAGCGCCGATACTCTGCGTGAACTCGCCGTGAAAATTGTAAGCAAGTATCAGAAGGCGCCCATGCCTGCCGCGGCGCTTGAGGAAACCGTCGCCCGGTACAATTCCTTTGTCGATAAAGGAAAAGACGAAGACTTCGGCAAGCCGGTGCCAATGCACAAAATCCAAACGCCGCCTTTTTATGCGGCGTGGTCCACGCCCTGCATTCACGATTGTCTTTCCGGCTTGCGCATCAATGGGAAGGCCGAGGTTATCGATTTGTGGGGGAAAGAAGTTCCTGGTCTCTACTGCGCCGGAGAAACATCGGGCGGATTTAACCAGCACGGCCTGGCAAAATCCTTAACCTTTGGCCGCATCGCCGGGCGGGAGGCGGCGAAAGCCGCCGCGCACACGTAGGACGGGCTTCAGCCTGTCGGGTTTGGAGTTGGGGACTTCTAGGCTCTCTTCGTCTGTTTCAGGCTCGCCGATTGTTACGAAAACCGACAGGCTGAAGCCTGTCCTACTTTTCCTGCCAATTCTTGATCGTCAACTCCGGAATGGCTGCGCCGTCTTTCCGCGGGTCCGATGCGCCGTAATTCACGCCGCTTGCGTAATCGCGCATCACCGCCTGCCCGCCGCCGAACGCATCCGAAAACCCGTTGTGCATCGTGAGCTTGTGGCCTTTGGCTTCGAGGTCGGCTTTCACGTTCCCAGGCACGCGGTTTTCCAGCAGCACGTCACACCCGCCGAAAGTGGGCTTCGTGAATCGCGCCGTCTCCAGCGCCGCCTGAATATTCTGGTTGAAATCCACGACGTGCGAGACGAATTGCGCGTGCGCCTGCGCCTGATTCCATCCGGCCATGATACCGAACGCGATCCGGATCTGGTCCTTCTCCATGAATGCCGGAATAATGGTATGCAGCGGCCGCTTGTGCCCCGCGATGGCGTTCGGCGACGCAGGATCCAGGCTGAACAGCGCCCCGCGGTCGTGCAATACAAATCCCGTGCCGTCAGCGACGAGTCCCGACCCAAATTCCGCGTAATTGGATTCGATGAACGAAACCATGTTGCCTTCGCGATCCACAACGCTCAAATAGATCGTATCGCCCGCGGAGGGAACGGGCGTGCCCGCCCCCGCCTCGCAATTCGCGTGCTCCATGTCGATCAATTTCGCGCGCTCGGCAGCGTATGGCTTCGAGAGCATCCCGCCGACCGGAAGCTTCGACCCTTTAGGATCGCCGATATAGCGGATCAGGTCGGCGTACGCCAACTTTTTGGCTTCGATCTGGACGTGCAGCGCGCGCGGCGAATTGAGCCCATACGAATGCAAGTCAAACTGCTCCATGAGATTAAGCATTTCGAGCGCGGCGACGCCCTGCGAGTTGGGCGGCATTTCGTACACCGTCCAGCCGCGGTAGGTCGTCGAGATCGGCTCGGCCCATTCGCTCGAATAATCGGAAAAATCTTTCGCTGTGAGCGCGCCGCCGTGCCGTGCGGAAAGCGCCAGAATGCGCTTTGTAATTTCTCCGCGATAGAAGGCGTCGCGCCCGCCCTGCGCAATTTGCCGCAAGGACCAGGCGAGATCGGGATTGCGCATCACTTCACCCATGCGCGGTGCGCGGTCCGAAATCAGATAGGTTTTGGCAGCAGCCTCGTTGTCGCGCAACAGGTCGACATTCGACGCGAAGTGCAGCGCGATCCACTCCGTCACGGGATAACCGTCTTCGGCCACTTGAATTGCCGGGGCCAGCACCTCATTCATTTTCTTTTTGCCGAACCGGTCGAGCAGCTTCTGCCAACCATCAACGGACCCCGGAACGGTAACAGGCTCGATCCCGCGCCCCGGCATTTCGCGCAGCCCCTTCTCGCGCAGCCGCTCGACGGACTGCGCGGCAGCAGCCCAGCCGCTGGCATTCAAGCCGTAATATTTTCCGCTCTTCGCGTCATACACAATCGCGAACAAATCTCCGCCAATGCCGTTCCACATCGGGGCAACAACAGTCATCACGGCGTGCGCCGCGATCGCCGCGTCCACCGCATTGCCGCCGCGCTCCAGAATCGCCGCGCCCGCTTTCGATGCCAGCGGAGATTCCGACGCGACAATCCCGGTCTGCGAGATCACCATCGAGCGTCCCTGCCCGCGATCTTGCGCCATGGCGTTCTCCCGATTCATCCCCAGTGCGAAAAATCCCGCAATCAGGACAAGCATCAATTGTATTTGTTGTTTGCGCATTGGCAAAAAGTAGGACGGGCTTCAGCCTGTCTGGTTTTATTCACGCTGGGTAAAGTGTAAAGTCAAAACCAGACAGGCTGAAGCCCGTCCTACAAAAATCAATAATCAACTACGACGCCGGCACAACCATAGCCAGCAGCCTCTTGGGCCCTTCGCCGACTTTCACCGTCGCTGCCACTTGCTGCGTCTTCGTGTCGATGATAGACGTGCTGTTGCTCCCGCTGTTGCTGACCGTGGCATATTTGCCGTCCGGGGTGAATGCGATCCAATTCGGGCACTCACCAGTCAAAATTTCCTTGGAAAACTTTTTCGTGGCGATGTCGTACACATATACCCCGCCGTCGGCCAGGCTCGTTACCCAGAGTTCCTTGCCGCTGGGGGTGAGCGCCAGTCCATGCGTCTCCGTGTGCGGCTCGAGCGCGCAGTCCGCGGGAGGCGCGGCCGGCAGATCCACGCGCGCGATTTCCTTTTTATCGGGAATGCTGACGACTTCAAACCCGTGAAAATCCGAGAGCGCCACGTACAAAGTTTTTTCATCTTTCGTCACGGCGTACGGCCGCGGGATGCCGCCCGTCGGAATCTTGTCCGTGTATTCCATCGTTTTCAGGTCAATGCGGTTGATCTGATTGTCTCCCATGGAAGAAATATAAAGGACGTCGTTGCGTCCCGTGTTGTAGGCGTTATGCGGCGCTTTGACCGGCAATACTTTGACGACTTTTCCCAACTTGATGTCAATGATGTCGATGCCGCCCACGTCGCGAATCGGCACGCCCACGTAATGGCCATCGGGCGTGGCCGCGCATTGATTGGGTCTGCCGGTTAACGCAATTGTCGCGGTCACTTCGTTGGTTGCGGTGTCGATCACCTTCAGAGTTTTCTCTGACTCGATGGTGGTGAAGAGTTTCTGCCCATCTGCCTGCGCGCAAACGCCATGCACTCGCTTGCCGACTTTGATCGTCCCGGTCGCCGTGAGCGTGCCCAGGTCGATCACGGTAATGTCATCTCCGAGGCTGTTCGTGACATACGCCTTCATGGTCCCCATTTTTGCCGGAACCACTTTGCTCAGTCCGAATGCGGATACCACCAAGATCGCCATCACCAGCCATCGTGTGCGTGCGTGCATCGCGTGTCTCCTGTTCACTCCGATTTCAAATTGCGGGTTGGCTGATTATACTTCCAGAATGCGCGCCGTTCCTACTCCGTATTTCTCATCCTACTCCGTATTTCTCACAATCAGTTTATGCTGGTTTGGAGCGGGTTTGAGTGGCACAGGCACTCTTGCCTGTGCGGGTTTTGCAATCTTGGTCAGGCCGGGTAGCCTGTGCGAGCGGCTCACAAACCCGCACAGGCAAGAGTGCCTGTGCTACTTATATGCCGGGCGCTGAGGAACGTCATAATCCATGGAAATTCACGATTGGAACAAACGTTACCGCCTGCGCGAACGTCCCGAGGAAGATTTCGGCGCCGCGCCCACGCCCCTCGTCGTGGAAACCGCGGCGGCGCTGGCTCCCGGCAGGGCCCTCGACCTGGCGTGCGGAGCAGGCCGCAATGCGCTCTGGCTTGCGGAACACGGCTGGGAAGCTACAGCTGTCGACGGAGCCCAATTCGCTATCGAAATTCTCAGGACGCGCGCCGAGGAACGCGGCTTGAAGATCAACGCGGTCGTCGCCGATCTCGAAAAAGACGATTTCGAGATCGAGCCTTTCCGCTGGGACCTCATCGCAATGTGCTACTACCTGCAGCGAAATCTGTTCGAACCGGCCAAGCGCGGCGTCGCCCCCGGCGGCATCCTGATCTCCATCGTTCACATGACCGAGCCCGGTGAAGAAGACAGCCCGCACCGGCTACTTCCCGGCCAGCTGGAACAATATTTCGCAGGCTGGGAAATCCTTCACCGCTATGAGGGAAAAGCAAACGACTCAGCCCATCGCCGAGCGGTTGCCGAAATTGTCGCCCGGCGACCTTTTGGGCCTTAATCGACTTTTTCGAGCGTCCTTGATTGTTTCAGCCTAATTGGCTTGCGATGGCTTTCCCCACAATCTGCGTGGTGGCCTTGCCGCCGACATCGGGCGTGAGGTACTCGGGCTTGGTGAGGACGTCCTCAATCCCGCGCTCGATGGCGCCGGCGGCCTCGGTTTCGCCAAAGTGCGCCAGCATCATTGCTGCGGACCAGATCTGTCCGATGGGATTAGCGATGCCTTTTCCAGCGATGTCCGGAGCGGAACCGTGCACCGGCTCGAACATGGAGGGATATTTCTTCGGCGGATTCAAATTCGCGGACGGAGCGATGCCGATCGAGCCCACCACCGCGGGACCCAGGTCGGAAAGGATGTCGCCAAACAGGTTCGATCCCACGACCACGTCAAACATTTGCGGGCGGCGCACGAAATGGGCGGTCAGAATGTCGATGTGAAATTGATCGGTGCGGATGTCGGGAAATTGCGCAGACATTGCGGCAAAGCGCTCGTCCCAGTAGGGCATGGTGTGAATGATGCCATTCGATTTTGTTGCGCTCGTCACGTGCGATTTGCGTTTTCGGGCGAGCTCGAATGCGTAGCGCATAATGCGGTCCACGCCGCGGCGCGTGAAGATGGTCTGCTGCATGGCCATCTCCTCGTCGGTGCCATTGTAAATCCGCCCGCCGATGTTGGAGTATTCCCCCTCGACGTTTTCGCGCACTACGCAGAAATCAATCTCGCCGGGTTTGGCGTTCTTCAGCGGAGAGTCGACGCCCTTCAGCATGCGCACAGGCCGCAGGTTCACATACTGCTCGAAGCTGCGCCGGATCGGGATGAGCAGTCCCCACAGCGAAATATGATCCGGCACGCCCGGATACCCCACCGCTCCAAGAAAAATCGCGTCAAAGGGGCGAAGCTGCGCGAGCCCATCATCCGGCATCATCTTTCCTGTCTTGACGTAGGTTTCGCAGCTCCAGTCAAAATGTGTGAACGAATAATTAATTCCGAATCGCCTGCCCGCGGCTTCCAACACGCGCAGTCCTTCAGGCACGACTTCCTTCCCAATCCCATCGCCGGGTATCACTGCAATCTTGTAGGTATTCATGGAATGATGTTTGGTCTCCAATCCTAATTGTAGCTCGCCTCTTTAGAGCGAGGCTGGTGCTGCGATTTGCGAAATGCAGCTTCCAGCGCTGAAAGCGCTGAGTTCCGCTAGCCCAGGGCACCGCCCTGGGTTACGGAAGGAATCGACGGGGGTGCGCCCTGAAAGGGCGCGGGAATCCTCAGCCCCTTCAGGGCGGTTCACAATATCTTGATTGCGATCCCCGGGGCGTTGCCCCGGGCTGTCGTCCTCCGCGCCGTTGGCGCGACAACCTGGCCTCATGTTCAACTGACGACAACTCCCACAACGCGATTTACAATATCACCCCGATTACTCGATCTTTCCGACCTGCGACTTCCACAATTCCCACGGCCGCCCGACGGTGGCCTCCACGATGGCCTGGGCTTTGACGGCTTCCCCGGGCGTCAGATACTTGATGGTGCCAAGTTTCATCCCTTCGGCTTGAACGCGCGCGTTCATCTGCGTGTAAATTGCGCGGTACACAACGATTGGAGTCGAATCCGCCACCGCGACGAATCCGTGGCCGCGGATCAGAGCGATGCCGCCATTCCCCAGCACCTTGGCCAGCGCGTCGCCGAGCTTGTTGTCGCGGATCAGCATGTCCGTATCGCCAAAACCTTCTTGCGAGTCAAAGATCGGCGCGCCCATCCTGAGAAATGCGCTCACGTGATATACGGGACGCAGAATTGTGCCCGTCACGCTGTACGGAATAATGTCCGGCGAGTGGCTGTGCACGATAGCCTTCACGTCGGGACGCACGCGGTAAATCGCCGAGTGAATGTACCGCTCGACGTAGGAATTGCGCCCGTGCGCATCCACAGGCTCGCCGTTCCGGTCATATTCCATAATGTCGTTTGAAGTCACCAGCGCCGGCGCCATGCTGCGCGACATCAGGAAATGGCCCGGGTCCTTGTCGCTGCGCACGCTCACATGGCCGAACCCGTCCAGCACTTCCTGTTGATACAGGATGCGGTTGGCGTAGACGAGGTCTTCGATCAGCTTGGGATCGTTCGCCAGCGGAGCCGGCGCTTGCGGAGCCGGCTGTGGAGCCGGACGCGCAACGGGAAGAATGAACGCGGAGCAAACGACCGCGCAGACAGCCACAAATATGCCAATTCTTAGTCCCGACATATTGCTCCCTCCACCAGACCAGGCATTCCCGTATTTCCCAATGAGCACAAGATGTTATACGCTTTCCCGGATTGTACCAAGTGGCATAGGCTTCAGCCTGTGGGGTTTTGTCATAGCAAGGACGAATCCCCGAAGGCTGGAGCCTGCGCCACCACACCTTTATTTGCAGTAATCGCAATTCGGCACAACTTTGAATTTATTCGCGGAAGTGCGGACGAATTCCTGACGCGCGATCCTCAACACGCCGCTCGCAACTTCGCGTTATAATTCCGCGGTAAATCACCCGGAGGATTCCCCATGTTCACGCGGCGCGAAGTCATGCTTGGAGCGGTTGCAGCCGGGACGTCTGCCCTTGCGTGGAGTCCAAACGCAGTTCTTGCCAGCGCTTCACAGCCATCCACTCCCGTAAATTTCGCGGTGCCAGAGGGCGCCTGCGATTGCCACGTGCATACGTTCGATCCGCAGCATTTTCCTTACTCACCGTCGCGCCCTTACACGCCCGAACCCGTTTCCGTCGACGAATTGCAATCCCTGCACCGGGCTCTGCATATCGATCGCGTGATCGTCGTGCAAACCACCGTCTACGCCGCGGACAACTCCGGCGTGCTGGACGCCATGAAAAAGCTCGGCGCGCGCGCTCGCGGCGTCGCCGTCATCGATGAGAAGACGCCGAATTCCGCGCTCGACGACATGGACCGCGCCGGCATTCGCGGCATCCGGCTGAATCTAGAAACCGCCGGTCAGACCGATCCCGAAATCGGCCGCAAGCGTTTTCAATCCGCCGTGGAGAGAATCAAAGGCAGGAAATGGCACATTCAGATTTACGCGCGGCTGACCGTGATTGAAGGGATTAGTGATCTGGTTGCTGCGGCGCCCATGCCGGTGGTTTTCGATCACTTCGGAGGCATGCAAGCGGCGCTCGGAGGCGACCAGCCCGGTTTCTCATCCCTGATGAGGCTGGTTCGAACCGGCAAAGCCTATGTGAAAATTTCCGCGCCGTATCGCAGCTCCATCGAGGCGCCGGATTATCCTGATGTCGCGCCGCTCGCCCGCGCGCTCGTCGCCTCGAACCCGGAGCGAATTTTGTGGGGAAGCGACTGGCCGCACCCGGGAATCCCGGTGCCCGGCCGAAAAAACTCCGAGATCACGCCATTTTTCCAAATCGACGACGGCCGCGTCCTGAATTTCCTCCCAGTTTGGGTTCCAGACACAGCCGAGCGCAAAACCATACTGGTAGAGAACCCAGCCAAGCTCTACGGATTTTGAAGCCTTAAGTACCGCGGGCTTCAGCCTGCGGGGTTTGGTCCGTGCATGAACGAACCCCCACAGGCTGAAGCCCGCGCTACTTTATCTGAATCGCGCCTCTAATTCTGCGTCGGCGGATTGCCTCCCTGGTTGTCTCCGCCCGGTCCGCCCGGCCCGCCGCCCCGCCGATTTTGCATCCGATCCTCGCGTTCCTTCTCCTGCTTGTCGAATTTTTCCTTTTGCTTGTCGTCGAGCAATGCGCGGACTTGATCGTTCGTGTCCTGGCGGATTTGCATCATTTTCCCGCGCATCGTTTGCCGGTCCATGCTGGAATCGTTTCTCAAGTCTTCCATTTTTTTCTGTGAGTCCACGAGAACCGGTTTGATCTTCGCCTGTTGGTCGGCCGTCAGATTGAATTCCTTGGTCATTCTGTTGAGCTGGTCATCGGGAGACATTGGTCCACGGCGCCCGCCTCCTCCACCCTGTCCTCCCCCATATCCGCCTCCCTGATATTGAGCGGCCGGGACGCTGGCGGCCATCATCGGCACGGCCAGCCACAGTGCCAAAATCCAAACATATTTGCGTTTCGAGTTCATTTTAAGATTCCTCCATGACTATCGATTCCCTGTCAACCACCAGACCACCGCTCTGTGCACTTCCACCCCTTGTAGATTCCGGCCCTAGGGCACGCAGGTTCCACAATCCATTTGACTACGTCGCACCAATACATGGAGGCGCGTTCAGGGAAAGTGGTTGTCTCGATAGCTTCCGCAGAAAGCCCAGTAGCACAGCCACTACTGGCTGTGCGGGTTTGTGAGCCGCGGATACGTGCTAACCGGCTGAACTACGATTACAAAACCGCACAGGCAAGAGTGCCTGTGCTACTAAAACACTTCCCAAACCGGCTTACTCCGAAGCCTGTAAAGGCATTACCGCGAGGAAGGAAACCTTCTTTTGAAGTTGGTATGATGGGCAAGTCCAATGATCTCCATACGAACCGCAACTCACAATGACGCCGATGCTGTCGCACGACTCGTTAACACGGCCTTTCTCGTCGAGCAATTCTTTATCGAACGCGACCGCACAGATCCCCCAACGGTGCGCACCCTGATGGAGAAAGGAAAGTTCCTACTGGCCGAAGACGCTGCGAATTTAGTCGGTTGCGTCTATTTCGAGCTGTGTGGAGAGCGCGGTTATTTTGGAATGTTGTCCATCGAACCGTCTCGCCAGGGAATGGGCGTGGGCCGCCGGCTCGTTGACGCGGTGGAAAAATATTTTCGCGACGCGGGTTGCAAATTCTGCGACTTGAAGATCGTCAACGTGCGCACCGAACTGCACGACCTCTACCACCGGTGGGGGTACGTCGATACGGGCACTGCTGTTTACGACGATCCCACCCCCACAAAAATTCCCGTGCACTTCATCCTCATGGCAAAACCGCTTTTATAGCTTCCCGCGCGATGTACCGCCGGCCTCGCTCATCGCCATTTCCCCATTTGTTTGGGATTTGGATTTGGCCAGGACGAAATCGTAGTTCACCGTCAGGAACGGTTCCTTGGAAATATCTCCCGTCGGAGTCTTGCCTGCCGGCTGCTTCTTGAATTCCACGATGAGTTTGTCCTTCACGCCGAACACGACATCGGAGTCGATGTATTTCGCGCCCTTTTTAAAAAGATGCGTGATGAGCGTCTCGTATCCCGGCGCGGAAATGTAGAAATGAATGTGCGCGGGCCGGAAGTGTGAAATATCCGTTTCCCGCAGAAGGTCGCCGACCGTGCCATCCATGGGAATGGAATAGCCCGGCGGCGCAATCGTGCGGATCGCATACTTGCCGTCCGCACCCGTGTGAAATACGGCGCGCAGCATCGGCTCTTCCTTGCCGAGTTGCGATTCGTAGAAGCCGTCGGCGTCCGCCTGCCAGATATCCAGCTTCGCTCCCTCGATCGGCATTCCATTCATGTCGCGAACCGTCCCGAAGAGAAAACAGGTCTCTCCTGCGAGCCCCTCAGCCACGTTGGCGCCCATCGGCAACTCGGGCGAACCGTCAATATGGAACGGTCCGATGACCGTCGAAGGTGTTGCCCCCTCTGGGAAGCGGTGATTGATCGCGTCGACCAGCATGCTGATCCCCAGCACGTCAGAAAGCAGGATGAATTCCTGGCGCTTTTCCGACGAAATCTTCCCAGTCCTGGCAAGCCAGTCCACGGCCATCAGCCATTCGTCCTGCTTCAGATCCACATCGCGAGCAAATCCGTGTAAGTGTTTGACCAGAGACTGCATAATCTGCCGGAGTCTCGGCGAGTGGCAAGCCTCCCACTGCTTCAGCGCAAGATCGGTCAGATTTTCCTCCGTGGCGTACGGCATTGGAATCCCCCTCCCTGAATAGGGCTATATGTGCGATCTTCTCGCCGCAAAGCCCCCTCTGTCCATCGCTTTCCAGTAGGACAGGCTTCAGCCTGTCGGTTTTCCAACCGGAATCGAGCCAATTCTCCGTGTTCTCGCATTTCTCTGTGCCCTCTGTGTTAAAGCCTTTGACTTTCATTTCCACGCGCAAAACCTCCACACAGAGAACACAGAGAAAACCGAGGCCGCGCACGAAACATCCGCCAAAAAAAACGGCCCGGCAGCCCGATCCCGTTGAGGTAGACTCGACTTTTGCCGGGCGATCAAAGCCTTTCCCGACAAATCAAACGAGAGAGGATCCATGGCAATCCTGATCACAGGAGGCGCCGGCTACATCGGCAGCGTAACCGTCGAACGCCTGCTCGCAAGAGGAGAGCAGATCGTGGTGCTGGACGATTTGGCGCGTGGCCACCGCGCCGCTCTGCCTGCGGATATTCCGCTGTATCAGGGGAAAATTGGCGACCGGGAACTGGTGGCGCGCATCGCCCGAGAGCACGCGCTGGAATCCTGCATTCATTTCGCGGCGCTGATTGAAGTCGGAGAATCCGTCCTTGATCCAGCCAAGTATTTCGAGAACAACGTCGGACACGGGCTCGCGTTGATCGGCGAACTCGTTCGGACGGGTGTGCGGCGTGTCGTGTTTTCCTCCACAGCCGCAGTATACGGCGACCCGGAGCAGATTCCCATAACGGAACAGAGCCGGAAATGGCCAAGGAACCCCTACGGATGGTCCAAGTTGTTCATGGAACGCCTACTCGATGCCTATGACACCGCCTATGGAATGAAATTTGTAGCCTTGCGCTACTTCAATGCTGCCGGCGCCACGGAAAATTGCGGCGAAGACCACAGGCCGGAATCGCATTTGATTCCGAATGTCCTCGCTGCCGGTCTCGGGCTGCAGAAGGCAATACGCGTCTTCGGCAATGAATATCCCACTCCGGATGGCACTCCCATCCGCGATTACATTCATGTCGCCGACCTGGCGGACGCGCATATTCGCGCCCTCGAATATCTTCGGGCGGGCGGCCAGTCCGATTTTTTAAATTTAGGAACGGGCAGCGGCTATTCGGTTCTGGAGGTCATCGAGTGCGCACGCCAGGTCACGGGACGCGATATTCCTTTGCTCATGGAACCTCCACGAGCCGGTGATCCTGCCAAATTGATCGCTGATCCTTCCAAAGCGAAAGCCTTGCTGCGTTGGGAGCCTACGGTGTCCGATTTGCGATCGATCCTTCGAACAGCGTGGGATTGGCGGCTTCGCCACCCAAATGGCTACGAAGGGACCTAGTCTCCCTTCGAAGGCACGGACATAGTGCTACATCCTCAGGAAGCGTTCCTTCGCGGAAGGTTAATGGCATAACGTAGCAATAGTTTTCACTATCTGACCCTAATTCCGGAAGCCGGTCTTTTGCCGCCAGCTTGCCGGATAATCCGCAAGAAATAACCCCCTTATATTCAATCCGCTGGAGACCTATTGGGGTTTGCGCACAATCGAGTGCCTGCAGTAACTCTGGCAGACTGATTGCGAACAAATCAACGAACCGTGTTATTCACTTGTCTATTTGAGTGCCCGCAGCATTCTACAGCAAGCGAACCGAACGGCAATGGATTACTCTTTTTAAGTATCTGGAAATAAAGTATTTAAATTGATTTTTCGCGTTGACCTTTGCATGGAAATTGTGCGGCGCATTTGCATTATGAACCAAAGCGCCCGAACCCCGCGGAGGGTAACTTCCCGGCGATGCAAATCTTGCAGGAGTAACCATGGGAAATAGCTATTCGAGAATTTCGCCTCCAGGACAGCCGGAATCCCTGCTTAAAGTTGCCGGGCCGAATTATGCTCGCCACACGGAAGATGAAGAAGAAGTTCTGGTGGAGAACGTATTTCATTCCATGCTGACGCTAGAACGCCGGCGGGCGGAACGTTCCCGCAAGCCGTTTGTCCTGATGCTACTGGACGCGAATTTGGAAAATGGCGCCGCGGAAGAGATCCTGAGGCAGTCAATCGGCGTAGTCGTCTCTTGCAAACGGGAAACGGATCTTGTTGGTTGGTATAAACGTGACGCCATCTTGGGAATCATCTTTTCGGAAGTGAACATGGAAGGAGATCTCCCGATCACGGAGACGCTCCGTGCCAAGATGGAAACGGCGTTCGTCAAGCATTTGGGCAGGGAACGCGCGGCCAAGATAGCCATTTCCCTCCACGTATTCCCCGAAAGCTGGGACAAGGACGGGTCCGGTTGGGCGGCGGATTCCAAACTCTACCCTGATCTCAAGAGGAAAGTTTCCCGAAAGCGCCTGCCCCTGATTATTAAACGCGTGATCGATCTGGCCGGAAGTGCAGGGCTGCTGCTGGTGTTGTCGCCTATCCTTGCGGTGATTGTGGCCCTGATCAAACTCACCTCGAAGGGGCCGGTAATCTATAAACAGGAGCGCCTGGGCCAGTTTGGTGAGCGCTTCAAATGCTTGAAGTTCCGCACGATGTACACAAACAACGATCCGAAGATTCATCAGGAATATGTTCAGCAATTTATCGCCGGCAAGGATGGCTTGGACAATTCCAAAGGATCGGATAAGCCGCTGTACAAGCTCGTCAAGGATCCCCGGGTGACGTTCATCGGAGGATTTCTGCGGAAGACCAGTCTGGACGAACTGCCCCAATTCTGGAACGTTTTGCGCGGCGAGATGTCACTTGTCGGACCTCGCCCGCCAGTTCCTTATGAATTCGAAGTCTACGATATCTGGCACCGGCGAAGAGTTCTGGAAGTGAAGCCCGGCGTTACGGGCTTGTGGCAAGTGAGCGGTCGCAACCGGACGCGGTTCGATGAAATGGTCAGGCTGGATTTGCGTTATTGCCAATCCTGGTCGATTTGGCTCGACGTGAAAATTCTTTTTGCCACTCCATGGGCCGTATTTAACGGGGGTGGGGCATGCTGACTTTGTGATATTGCCCCCGCACACGTTTTGCCCTCAAGAGGCCAAATCTCAATGCCTTCTAAATCCCACTTTTTCAGCATGATAACCATGAAGAGGCCAATAAATTTCCAAGAAGTGGAACTTTGAGCGACCTGCAACTTGGCACCTGGAATCATAGCCAAAGGGAGAAAGCTCACATCTTCTTAGAAATACATATACTTAAGAGATGTTTGGGCCTCGGCCATAGAATTGCTCCGTTGTTTACGGAGGAAGGCCTGCCTGCGCGCATTAGACGCAGGGGCCTCCCGTCCGGACACTGCCTGGCATTACCCCTAGGAGACGCTTAGATGGTGCATCAGGAAATTGGCGCAAGAGAGATCATCGCGATTGTCCGGCGTCGGTTCATGCTCATATTTCTGGTCACCCTGTTTGGAGGCATTGCAGGGTTCGCGGCCGCGCGTATTTTACCGAAACGATATACGTCCAAAACGCTGGTCCTCGTCCAGCAGCCCGAAGTCCAGCCTGTCACTCCAATTGCCACGGACAACGTGAACCAGCGATTGGCGACGATGCAGCAGCAAATCTTGAGCACGGCGCGACTGGAGCCGGTGATTCACGATCTGAATCTGTATCAAAGCGATATCAACCGTTTGCCCATGGAGGAGATCGTAGAGCATTTGCGGCAAGCGATCACCATCACGCCGGTCGCACCCATGGCGGAGACCCGGGCTCAAAATCTGCCCGGGTTTACGATCAGCGTCGTATTCGAAGATCCTCAAATTTCGCAAAAAATTTGCGCCATGATTACATCCATGTTCGTTGCGGAAAACATTGATGTCACCACGAAGAACGACGCGGGCACCACAAAATTCCTGAACGAGCAGCTGGGGCAGGCCAAGGCGAAACTCGACGAGCAGGATGCGAAACTCGCTTCATTCCAGCGCCGCTATGCCGGAACGCTCCCGGAAGATAGCCAGACGAACCTGAACCTTTTGAATGGGCAGACTTCTCAGCTCGAAGCTGCAACGCAGGCGGTCAACCGCGCGCAGCAGGATAAGAGCTTCGCCGAATCCATCCTGGCGCAGCAGTTGTCCTCGTGGAGGGCTTCGCAGGGCGGACTGAGTCCGGAAACGGTCGATCAACAACTACAGGCGCTGCAGACGCTGCAGTCGCAACTCGTCGAGTTACAATCCAAATATACGGACGATCACCCGGATGTTATCAAGGCGAAAAACGATATCGCCGTACTCAAGCAAAAAATCGCGGAAAGCGAACAGCAGAGAAAGAACGCGGCGGTGCCCGATAAAAGCCCGCTGCCAACGGCCGAGCCCACGCAAATCCTGCAATTGCGGGCGCAAATACATCAGTACGATCAGGTGATCAAGGAACGATCAGCCCAACAGGATGAAATCAAGAAACAAATCGCGATTTACCAGGCCCGCGTGGCGGCCAGCCCCTCCGTCGAGCAGGAATATAAGCTGCTGACCCGCGATCATCAGACCGTCCTCGATACCTACAACGATCTGATGAAGAAGCGCGATGCTTCCGCGATGTCGCAGCAATTCGACCAGACCAAGCAGAACGACCGTTTTCACGTGCTGGATGCGGCAAATCTTCCGAATGAGCCTTCCTTCCCGAAGATGCCGATATTTGCCGGAGGAGGCTTTGGCGCCGGGCTGGCGCTTTCGATGGGCCTCGCGCTTCTCTTGGAAATGCAAGACACCTCAATGCGGTCCGAACACGATGTGGAAGTCGTGCTGCACCTGCCCGTTCTGGCCATGATTCCAGTGATTGCACAGAATGTGGGAAAAGGACGAACGCAGCCTGCTATTCCGGCAGCGTTGAGGGCGAAGGAACACGCAAAGGCATAGGCACGCGGGAACTCCGCGGGACCATTTAGTTTCGAAAGGGAATCATGAGCAGGATTCACGAAGCACTTAAAAGGGCAGAGCAGGAACGGGCGTCGGGCCAGACGGCCCAGAGAGGCGACCTGCTGGCAGAGCACGGCGTCGCGAGCCCCGCGGTTGAAATTGCGCCTCCTCCTTCTCCGAATCCATTGCCTGAGGCCGTTTTGCCTCAACTCCATACCGCGCCGATCGAGACCGATCCCGGCTCCGCACCCTTGCAATTCCACGACTTGTGGGCCAAGTGCCCGCAGGCGGCATGGAATCCTAATCCAAGTGTGATCGTCTTTGAAAATTCCGATCCGTTTTTTCCAGGGGCCGAGCAATTCCGGACGTTGCGTTCGCGCCTCTACCGGATGCGTGAGAGCCAGCCCCTGCAAACCATTTTGGTTTCCAGCGCGATCCCCGCGGAGGGCAAGACTGTGGTCTCCACGAATTTAGCCTATGCGCTGGTCCGGCAGCATGGACGCCGCGTCCTGCTCATTGATGCGGATCTCAGATCCCCTCGTGTTCATACCCTTCTGGGCGCCCCATCGAATCCGGGGCTGGCCGAGTATTTGCAAAATACCGCGACGGAATTTGAAATCATGCAGCGCAGCGGTGAGGACGGGTTTTGCTTCGTCCCCGCCGGCAATCACGTTAAACACCCTTCCGAACTGATTTCCAGCGACCGGATGAAGCATTTCCTCGAGCGCGTCAAGCCCGCTTTTGATTGGATCATCATTGACTCGCCCCCGGCCCTGCCCGTCGCCGACGCCAGTGTTCTGGCGGGCGTGGTGGACGGTGTACTCTTCGTCGTTCGCGCGAATTCGACGCCTTCCGAGGCATCTCAGAAAGCGTGTAAAGAGTTGCGGGACGCTCCTATTATCGGCGTGGTCCTCAACACCGCGGATGAATCCTCCGAATACAATTCCTACTATTCCAGCTCCGCTTACAGCAACCCTCCGAACGGCGCGCGTAAGTAAATAGAGCGGGCTCTTTCCGCCGCCGATTCAGGTTCGCAGTCCATTTTACGGTGGACCCGGACTGCGGGGGAGGCGTGAGTCTGCGTGTCACGCAACCAGACCACCTGAGAAACTGTGCGCTGCAATTTTCAGGATGTCCTGGCAGGCGGGTTCGGGAAGACCGAGTGCAACTGACTTCGCCATTCCGGCAATTGCAGGGAAAAGGTGCGGCTCAAGCGGGCATTGGAGAGGACTGAATAGGCGGGGCGCCTGGCCGGCGTGAAATATTCGATGGTGGGGATGGGAATGACGCGGCGGGCGATGAGCGGCAGGCCAACGGTAGCCGCTTCAAACCATGGGCCGGCCCCCGGAGACGCCGCAGCTTCTTCCAGGATGGCCGTCGCGAAATCGTACCAACTTGCATCGCCGCCGGCCGTCATGTGATAAATTCCGCTCACGCCCGCTGCGGAGAACGGGCCACCGTCGCGGCCGGAGATCTGCTCGAGAATCTTCGTTGTGGCCGCGGCGATTTCGCTGGCAAGTGTAGGCGCGCCGATCTGGTCGCGGACGATTCTCAAATCTTCGTGTTGCGTGGCAAGGCGCAGGACGGTGAGGAGAAAATTTCGTCCCTCGGTCGCGTACACCCATGCAGTCCGAAAAATCAGGTATGTGGCGCCCGACGCCTGGACCGCGCGCTCTCCTTCGAGCTTCGTCTTGCCGTACACATTCAGCGGATTCGGCGGATCGTCTTCCTCATAAGGGAAGCTCTTTAACCCATCAAATACATAATCTGTTGAGAAGCATACGAGGGAAGCGCCTAGTCTCTTTGCTTCTTCGGCCATTACGGCCGGCGCTTCAGCATTAATGGCCCGCGCCAGTGGTTCTTCCGATTCGGCCTTATCCACCGCGGTGTATGCAGCCGCATTTACAATGAGCTCCGGATGGAATTTGCGGATTGCCCGGCGAATCTCTTCCGGCTGGGTAAGGTCCAGCTGCTGCCGGGCCAGGGGCGTTACCTCGCCGATGCGCGGCAACATCCTGTTCAATTCCCGCCCGACTTGCCCGTTCGACCCGATCAGCAGGATGGCGGGTTTCATTTCTTCGAGTAGTGCGGAAGGAATTCCCGAGGCATGGCCGCCAGCGTGGAATACTTCGCGTCCCTTTCAGAGACCAGAGGATTTGCGACGCCCCAGGAGATGGCCAGGCCGGGATCGTTCCAAACGATCCCGTACTCGCTCGTGGGATCGTAGAAGTCGCTGCACTTGTATAGAAATTGAACTGTCTCGGACAGGGCCACGAAGCCATGCGCGAATCCGCGAGGAATAAAAACTTGATTCTGGCGCTCGGCGGAAAGCAAAACGCTCGCCCATTTCCCGAAGTTCGGTGAACCGATTCGTATGTCCACGGCAACGTCCAGCGCTTCTCCCTCTGCAACACGGCAGAGCTTGGCCTGCGCGTGCGGCAGCTGGTAATGAAGGCCGCGAAGCACGCCCTTCACGGAACGCGAGTGGTTATCCTGAACGAAAAGATCATGGATGCCGAGGTCGGAAAACTTCTGCTGGTGGTACGTCTCCAGGAAAAAGCCCCGCGCGTCGCGGATGACTTTTGGCTGGAGTTCCCAGATCTCCGGCAGTGAAGTGTTCAATTTTTGCAAGCGAGTCGATCCCTATTCAGTTGCGATACCGGAGAGTTGAGTTCCGGCGTCAACTGGCTGTTGTGTTCGCCGAATCAAAGCGCGTGCAGGGAGGAGTCGCGATTCTCGTAGTACTTCTCATAGTAAGAGAGATATTCTCCATCGCGGACTCCCGTCATCCACTTCCCGTTGGCCTTGTACCAATCGATGGTCTGCCGTAAACCCTCCCCCAGCGGAATCGCCGGCTTCCAGCCCAGTTCCCTTTCCATTTTATCGCAGCGCAGAGCATACCGCCGGTCGTGACCGGGGCGATCCTTAACGTAGGAGAGCAGCGTTTCGGGCTTGCCGATCAAGCGAAGCAGAGTGCGCGCGATCGTCAGGTTCTCTTCTATGTCAAGCCCGCCGATGTTGTAAACCTCTCCGGTGCGGCCACGTTCGAGGACCGCCAGGATTCCGCGGCAGTTGTCTTCCACGTGCAGCCAATCCCGCTGCTGTTTTCCGTCGCCGTAGACGGGCAGCGGTTTGTCGTCCAGCGCGTTGCTGATCATTAAGGGAACAAATTTTTCAGGGCGCTGATATGGCCCGTAATTGTTGGACGAACGCGTGATCACGCCCGGGAATCCGTACGTCCGTACATAGGATAAAACCAGCAGATCCGAACTGGCCTTCGAAGCCGAGTACGGGCTGCTGGGTTGCAACGGCGAATTTTCGCTTGCGAATGCGCCGGCAGGGATGTCGCCGTACACTTCGTCGGTCGAGATGTGGACGAACCGTTCGATGCGCAGCTGGCGGGCCAGTTGAAGCAGAACGAATGTTCCCGTCACATTGGTGTCAATGACAGGCGCGGGTTCGTAAATGCTCCGGTCCACATGCGACTCCGCGGCGAAGTGAACCACGGCGTCGCAGCCGCGCATCGCTGCTTCGGCCGCGCCCGCGTCGCAGATGCTCCCCCTTACGAATGAGTAATCCGGATGATTCGCGGCTGATTCCAGATTCGCCAGGTTCCCGGCGTAGGTCAATTTGTCAAAATTAACGATCTTGAAATCCTTGTTGAGGGAAAGTACGTGCCGGATAAAATTGGAACCGATAAATCCCGCGCCGCCGGTGACGAACAATTTCATCGGCCCATTTCCTGTGACGCCGTCATTTGCGCCCCATGATCCCGGGACATATTATTGGCCCCTGTTTTCGCCACCAGATTGTTGGCGCGCAGCAGGGATTCAAAAGTGCCGGCATCCGTCCACCAGCCATCCAGCTCGTCAAAGGTAAGAGCGCCCTCTTCAATATAGAAATTGTTCACATCGGTGATTTCGAGTTCGCCGCGCCCGGAGGGTTTCAGGCGGCGAATCTTTTCAAAAACTGTCGAATCGTAGAAATAGATTCCGATCACTGCCAGGTTCGATCTCGGGGATTTGGGCTTTTCCTCGATCCCGACGATGCGGTCCCCCTGAACCTCCGCGACGCCGAAGCGATCCGCATCTCCGACCTGTTTGAGGATGATCTTCGCGCCTTTGCCCGTCTTGCGGAAATCATCCGCGGCGCGGCAAACGTTTTTTTCGATGATGTTGTCGCCGAGGATGACGCAAATTGGCCCTCCCTCCGCAAAATATTCAGCCAGCCCCAGCGCCTGCGCAATTCCCCCTTCGCCTTCCTGGTAGGTATAATTCACGTGCTTGAGACCGAAATCCTTGCCGTTGCCCAGCAGGCGCAGGAATTCGCCGGCGTTCTTTCCCCCCGTGACCACCAGGATGTCCTGAATGCCCGCGTTCACCAGCGTCTGGACGGGGTAATAAATCATGGGCTTGTCATAAATTGGGAGCAGATGCTTGTTGGTCACCCTGGTGAGCGGATTCAAGCGGCTGCCCAACCCCCCTGCGAGTACCACGCCTTTCATGACTGTCTCCTCCGATGGCTATGAGGCATGCCAGATGTTAGCAAATGCGCGGGGTTTGGTCTTGACCGTAATTGTTCTGGCCTGTTCGCTCCGGAAGCGGCCCGGGCGACCCTTGCGACCATCATCCGGAGCAGACGCAGAACAAAAATACCGCTACGCATCAACGATGGGAAAGGCCTTTTGGCAGACCGCGATCGGGCGAGAGGTCGTCCCAAGGACTGGCTTATCGTCAATCTGCAAAGTGGTGTTCCAGGGGACAGGTTTTTCCCCTGTCCACAATCTGTCCGCAGTGCCAGTAGGTACTCTTTCGGGCAGGGAACTAATCTGCCTAAGGTGAGGCAAGTATAATGTTTACAGGTCGCTGGCCTGAAGGGAAGTGTGCCGCAGTACCGGGGCGCCATAAAAACATCATGAATCGCAAATCATTGTTTTTTCTCTATCTCGTTTTGATGTTCGTGATTGCAGCCGCAGCCCACGCACAGACTGGGGGCGGCATTCTAAAGCCCGTTTCAGGGGCAGGCGCGTGCTCTCCCACCACGCTTTCCTCCCCGCAAGCGTGCGCGATCGACTGGTCGGTGGCGGGTGTTGTCGGCGGGATTCCTTCCGGTTCTTGGACGCAATCCGGCGCCACAATCAATCCCTCCAGCGGAGACAGCACCGGCGCGATTCAAGCTGCGCTGAACGCTTGCGGAACGAATCACTTTGTTCTGCTCGGCTCGGGCACGTTCAACGTGACGAGTCTAACCATTCCGAGCAATTGCGTCTTGCGCGGATCAGGAACCCTCAAAACGATTGTAAACTCGAGAGGCTCAGGCGGAGCGGTGTACACGCTCGGCGCAGGTGGCCCAGGCTACACGCCAACGTCCACGAATATCACTTCCGGAGCAACCGCCGGATCGACCAGCATCGTTGTCTCCAGCTCGTCGGGCATTTCCGCCGGCACGCTCCTGGCGATTACAGAATTGAACGATCCCACCTACGTGACACAGGATACGTCAAACGGGGTCTGCTCGTGGTGCGACGGAACGAGCGATGGCGCTGCCAGGTCACGAGGGCAAACGGTGCAGGTTACGAACGTTTCAGGGTCAACGATTACTTTCTCCCCGGCGCTGTATACGAACTACGGCGTGGCCCCTGGAACCTCACCCGCGCAAGCGTGGCCGTTCGCCGTGGCAGGACAAAACGAGGGCGTGGAGCTCCTGCAAACGTACGCCAACGGTTCCGGCTACAAGGCTGTATATTCCATGGACGCCTGCGTGAACTGCTGGGTCAAGGGCGTATTTAACAATTACGCCGATGCCGACCATGTGGATGTCATTAACGGCCTTCACGACGAAGTGCGGGACAGCTACTTCTCGAATGCCTACGTTCACACGCCTGGCTCAACGGATTCCGAAGTGGATCTTCAGCTTCGAACCTCGGCAACCCTCGTCGAGAACAACATCCTCGAACGCCTGCATGTGGGCGTGATGGTCGAATGGGGAGCCGCCGGCAACGTCGTCGGATATAACTACAGCTACGGCAATTTCGATTCCGGGTGCGGCTGCCTTGTCATCATGGCCTCCATCGACTTCCACGGCGCTCATCCCCAATTCAATCTGTTCGAAGGCAACGTAGCCAATAACATTACGATGGACAGTTTTTGGGGATCGGGATCGAATAATACGATGTTTCGAAACCATTTTCGTGCGGTGGACACCCTGGCATCGCCAATGTCCGCCGGCCGCAATGTGGTCAACTGGTCGAGCACGCAGCTCACCACCGAACAGCTGACGGGAGAGCAGCTGGCCTTCCCATATACGAACCTGAACTCGTTCGGGAACGTCCTGGGTTCGGCGGATGCGATTGCAGCCGCAAGCACACTCTACAACAGCGGCGCGTCTCCCTTCACGTCCACAGTCATTCCGCCGGCCACGCGGAACTACAGCAATTTTTTCAGCGCGGTGAGCATTGGATACAACACGGGCAGCGACACAAACGGGGGCGGAGTGCCAGGGTCCTGGGTAGGGAAGGCCGCCGGGACATTCTCCCAGAGCGGAAACTTCGACATTGCAAGCAACTCGGTTATTTGGAATACCGGTGCAACCCACAGCTTCCCCGCGTCGCTCTACAGAAGTTCGAAACCTAGCTGGTTCGGCAACGTACCCTGGCCTGCGATTGGGCCGGACGTCACAGGCGGCAACGTGGATACGTCCGTGCTCGCGGGGCATGTCAACGCTATACCGGCGGTGGCCTGCTACACCAATACAGCGCGGGATGCGACAGGTATAAAACTATTTGACCCAACGGTTTGCTATGCCGGGGGAGGTGGAACTTCGTCCAACCCCCCCGCCCCTCCGACCGGCCTCACAGCCACGGCTCAATAATGTTTCAATGAGCGGAGGAGACAGCGGGGAATCTTGCTCCCGCTGTCTCATGCGGGCGGAACCAAATTTCAATCCTGAACAAACTGCAGCGCTGGTATGGCTTTGCCTGCTGACTTATTAGCTGAAGAATAATAGCCTCCTGCCTCGTTTGAGAGTAAGAGCGCTCCTCCGCGTGACCTGTCCTGCCAGAACCAATCCACCCATAGCCGGCTACTCCGGGTTTGAGAGAGAGGGGCAAAGCATCCTCGAAGGCGAACCGGTTCAGTGGAGAGCAAAGTCTCGGGGTGTTGAAAGAGGCGGTGGCCGGAATTCGCGTGGGGAAATGTGCCGGAGGATTGTGTCACGACGCGAAATTCTACTTCAGGAAAGTGAAATGAAGGGGACTGGAAGTAATAGAAGAGCGGCTGAAGAAGTTTGTTGCGCAGCAAGCATTGGAATTCGACGCGCTGAAGGTGGTGCAGTGAAATCCGGTGGTTCTAGCGGTACATTTTACTGGGTCTGCGACTAACCCCTGCTAACGCGGTCCCTGCCCCTGCGGTACGGGAAGCTCCTCGGTTGTGGCGGTGGCGCAAGCCATTGCAGGCGCTGGGGCTAACTTCGAAAATCTTCGGAAGGGAGCCATCTCTTGCACGAGTTTCGCGATCTGATAAAGCGGCCCGAAGCCTCCGTGCAACACGATCACCATGGCGACATACAGAATCAGGAAAATTATGGAGATGGATCCGATTCGCGCGACGGCTTCCATCCGGCTGGGACCCGCGAGGACACCGGGTATCTTCCCGATCAGGTAAGCTACGGCGCAGCCAGCCGTCGCAGAAGCAAGAACAAACCTCCAAACAGTCCCGAGCATTGGAGCGACGCCGAATTGAACAGGTCTGCCCGCGTACCATAGCGAAGGGATCGTCAGAATCCAGAACGACGCAGTCCATGCGACTGCAACTCCAGCGGGACCCCATCTCAACCCCACCAGAAACATTAGAAAGGTGCAGGCGAACTCCGCGATACCCCAGCGAAACCAGCGATCGGCTCTTCCAATCGAGAGATGAATCCACCCATGCGTGTAATAAAGCATCATGATCCCGATACCTGGACCGAAGAACATGAAGATTCGACCCGACTCACCCCACCCCGGCCCGAGCAGCAGCCGAATCACATCTTTGCCCACCAGCGTAAGATCAGCGCCCAGCCCCATGCCCACAAACGCCATGACCGTAAGGGCATTCAGAAAGTAGCGCCGGAACTGAGCGGAGCGTGGGTCAAACCGGCTCAGCGCGGCAACCGCAACGTTCGCGAGCGGCGATACGAGCAGGGCCGCGGAAAGTGCAAATAAGTCGTACGCTTTTTTGTAAAATCCCAGGGCCTGAGCGTCGAACCTCCATCCCACGAGCAGGTTGTCCGTGTTCCGGGAAAAATAGTTGACGGTAAAGCGTCCATAAACATGCATGGCGAACCGCACCATCGGACCCGTCTTCGCCGCGCGCCGGGGGAAGCCGGGGGTCCACCTGCACAGGATCCAGACCCCGATGGACGTGCTGAGAGGCGCTGCGACGACGCCGGCAACGAGCGCCCAGTATCTCCACCCTGCCCACGCCAAAAGGATGGAAACAGCAACCGAAACGGAGCGACTTATAATGTCATTCACAGACAGCGAGGAAAAATACATACTGCGTTTTAGCAGAGCCTGGTGCAGCACGGATGTGCTGCCAATCAAAATGGACAGCGACGTGCCGACGGCTACGTGCGCCACGCGTGGATCCCTGTAAAACTGGGCCAGCAAGGAACCCGCACCGGCAAATGAGGCCGTGAGAAGTATCCCCACGCCGAAATTGATCCAGAACAGATTGCTGGCAAGGACGTGATTCACTTCTTCAAATTGAAGGATGGCCTCTGTAAATCCATTGGCGCCGAAGTTCACCAGCAGCAGGCTGAACGTCGTCACCATTGCCACGACGCCAAAATCCGAAGGCGTAAGCAGCCGGGCCAGAGTTATGGTAGCGACCACCTGCACCGCCAGCCCCACGCCACCTGAAAAAAGGGTCGCACCTGCCCCACGCACTGCAAGGCCGCGCAATTCGCCCTCTGCCGCAGCGGGGCGGAACGCTCCGCTTGCGTCGAAGGGCCTCAAACGATTTCCCTTCGCACCGGGGTTGGAATCAGCGAGTTAACACGTGGCTTGGCTCTGGTGAGTCGTTCCGTGAGTTCCAGGTCGAGCGGGGCCGCTTGTTCGTGCTGAACGGGGGCAACCGGGATGGCAAATGCCGCCAGCAGGAAGGCGATCCATACCGGGTCCATCATCCTGAAGCCGGCCTCCGTGAAGTTATAGACCAATGCCACGGCGAAAAACGCCAGCCTGATTCGGCCTGCGTCCACATTTCGGCGGTATACAGCAATTGCATTCCGGTACCCCGAGACGATGACTACGCCCAGCAGTCCGATCCCCATCCACCCTAGATTGAGGTAAACCTCCAAATAACCGTTGTGAGCCTCTTGTATTCCCTTCGCAGTCAGGTCCCATACTCGCTGGAGCCGCTCACCCATCCAAAAACTCTCAAAGCCGCTCCCGACCAGCGGGCTGCCACTCACAGATAACACCGCCTTCCAGATTCCAGTCCGCCCGGTCATCGTCGCGTCCCTCCCCAAGGATCCGACGAGGTTGCCCCCCGTATCAAAAAATAAAGCAAACAAAGAGAGGGATAACATCACGGCCAGGAGGAAGTGCGCGACCCAGGGTTTTCCTTCAAAGGCGCGCATATTCGTCACCATAATCAGCATCCCTGCCATGAGGAAACAGGACAGGGAAGTCATCGAATCGGCGGTCACGAAGAGCCAGAGCACCATCACAACCATGACGGCATAAGCCAGCATCTTCCCGCCTCTGCGCTTTTGTTCTTTGTCCCGGTAAACTGTGAAAAAGCGCCACAGAGGCACCAGTCCGCAGACCAGACAGGTTGTCCCAAGCCCGTTTTTGGTCGTTGAGACGCCGCTGTACATATAGTTCCAACTCCACTGATTTAAGCTGCGTCCCAGTTCGGGATAGTACTTGATAAATAGAACAGAAAGCGGCACCAGCACATACCCCACACGCAATATGAGCCGTTTCAGTGCGGCCTCCGGGTCAAGGTCGGTAAATACGATCAGGACCATCACGATGTCACCGATGGCCTTAGTCCACCGCTTGAAAGCGATAAACGAATAGTCGGACCAGAAGATGCTTGCGAAGCAGAAGAGAAAGAAAAGAATGATTGGAGCATTGACCCGCAAGAGCTTTGAGGCTTGTGGCCCTCTACGAAACAGGACAATCAAGCCGGCAATCAATAGGGTCAAGAAGACGGCCCGGTCGAACGGGCTGCCATCCACGTACTCATCGACGGCGCTCACCGGCGACGATACCCCCAGCCACGTAGATACCGCCCGCGAGCTGTTGATAAATAACCAGCAGATAGGAATCCAAAGGCCTGGGGATGTCCGGACATCCGGGTCCCGATCGAGAATGAAAAGACCCAGGATCACCATGGCGAAGACAATGGCGGCTATTGCTGGGGGCATTTATCGCCTCGCTGCGTGTTGATGTGTTTGAATTTGGTAAATCATCTGACATCCAGGAAATGGCGGTGTATGAGCTCCAACGTCAGCAGTTTATTAATCTCGGTCGTGTAATTCCGGTCGCCTTTGAGGTGGCCCTGCACCACTTCCTGAACTTTCTGGGGATTCAGGCACGGGCGAGACAGCGTCTTTGGATCGAGCAGCATTTCTCTCACGTATTTAGCCAGCCGATCGCGATACCAGATACGAAAGTGGTAGAACTTTTGTCTCCCGAGAAAAAGACGCTCGAGATGAAGCGGTGAAAGCAAGTGATCGACCTTGGCCACCCATTGCGGCATGCCGTAGTCATACGCATACTCGGCTTTATAGGTGAACTCGTAAAATTGGTGATTCCAGGCGGAGACGAAGGCATTTTGGTTTCCGGCCAGGCCACGATCCGTGCGGATGTTCCTGAGAGCTGAATTGCCGTCCGCAATGAGCCGCAATGACACTTCGTTGTCGCGGCAGGCCGAATCCGGCGCCTGAAACACAGTCTTGACGAACTCATTATCGAGAAACGGCGATCGTAACGCGACTTGAGTCTGTTCCAGTGAAAGCAGTCCATAATGGTGCCAGGGCGCTTGCCGGAATACGGCGAAGGAGAGCGGGTGAGTTTGAATCACTCCGTCATACGTCGCTTTGGCTTGTTTGAAATATGGCTCCAGTTCAGGACGGAAGAGCCCAGCCAGCGGCGAGCCCGCCTTGAATGCCCGAACCCGGCGCAACACTTCACCTCCGTAATTTCCGGTCATCCGGGCAGGAGCGATTTGGCGCGCCCTTTCGTTCACGAACAAATCCGGCGAATGCGACAGGTCGACACATCCATCGGTCAGGTAGACGGTGCGCTCCGCATAGCGCGGAAAATTGGATAGGAATTCCTCCCCAACAGGGATGACCTGATGCGTTTGACCACACGCTTTTGCTACCCGCCGGGCAATCACCACATCCTGACAGTCGCGATAGGTTCCCCCGAACGAATAACAGGGTAACGATCCGGGCGAAGATTCTTGCCAGGCCATGATCATCCGGCTATCCAGCCCGCCGGTCAGCGATATGCCTGTTTTTTCCGCGCCCGCAAAGTAGCGCGGCAATATTCGCGAGAAGATTTCCCGCAACTGCCGATAATACGTCTCCGAATCCAGCTGCTCCTGTTGTTCCCACTCCTGCGGCTGGAAATAGCAGGCTTTCCGCTCCAGGGCGCCGTTGCGAAAATCCCAGGCCGAACCGGCGGGCAGCACCTGGATGCCTTCGAAAATCGTCCGGTTCTCCAGAACACAGCCACACGAAACTAGCTCGCCCAAACCCCGCGGGTCTGCCTTACGGAGCTCAGGACGGACTGCAAGGATCGCCTTGGCCTCGGCGGCGAAATAAAAGGCGTCTTTAGCCTCGTGGTAGTAGATCCGGTGCATCCCGTACCGGTCGTTGAATAGTGTCGCTGTTCCGTTTCTCTGGTCCGCCAGCAATCCATGGAATCGCCCATTCAGGCACGCTGGAAAAGTAGGATCCTCCTCGTAGAGATGGACAAGGTAGGCGGGCCCGGTAGTCTCAAACGCATGGCCCTGCTGCCTGAGGCGCGAGATGTTCTCCGGCGCGGAAAATTCCTCTCCGGAAAAGGTCAGCGAGACATCGCCCCGCTCGTTGCAAAGCGGCGCGCCGTCCGAGAAAGAACCCTTCCTGGCCGCCCATCCGACGTACACCCCCAAAGACTCATCCACACACGTGCCAACGTCATAGAAAGACTCGTGGCGAATGGCTGCGACCATGCGCCGCAACTCTTGCTCGGCGCATTCTCGCGGTTTTTTGCTGATTAGACCGACAATTCCGGGCATGTCCTTTTTGTCCCTAGGACGCTTCCGCCGCGGATTGGAGCTTGCGACCGTACCAGGCGTTGCGATATCCGCGGAGCCTGGCGACCAAAGGTTCCGGAATCAGGTCCACGAGCGGGTGGTGCAGGCGGAGGCGCAAGGCGGCCGAGCCGATGGCGGTCAAAGGGACAAAGTAGCGCGGCACGTTAATCTGCAGGAATCCATTGCGTTCTTTAAAATCCGCGACGCTGTCCGGTTGCTTTTTTCCATAGGCGAAGTTTGCGTACACCAGATGGGAGATTCCCCGGTCGGCGCAGGAACGGACCGCCTGCGCGACCAGCGCATTTGTGGGCGCCTTATCCCGGTGCTGGATCATGGACACGATATTCATCAGGCCCGCCTGCGACCGAGTTTCGTCGCTGACCATCTTGATAAAGCCAATAATCTCGTCCCCGAGAAACGCCGCTATAAAGACGCTGCTATCGAGGTACGTGGCTTCTTCCTGACGCACCGTCTCGAGATCCTTTCCGTAGTGGCTGAATGGCCTGCCCTGGCGGACAGGGCATTCGTTGTAGATCTTCCAGATTCCGTGAACGAGCGCGTCATCGAAGGGAACCTCCCGAAGGATGACTCCCTTCTTCTCGGCTTGCTTGCACTTATTCCGCGCCTTGAAACCGAGTTGCTTGTTCCACCAGTGGTCGAAGGTGGATACCGGCAGGGCGGCAAAGTTGTCCCACTCCATCGGAAAACGATATTTGGGTTCGGTTTCTTGCACCCTCTGCATGAAAGTGAAGAGGTCGACGCGGGTACCGCACTTCCGGAGGCCATCGAGCACCGGCTGGGGATCGTCGAGAAAGTGATATTTTTCCGCGTCCAGACGGGCGATCCGAATGAACCGTCCGTGCACCCTGATTTCCCTGCCACAAACCTTCATACCTTGCTCTCCTTAGCTCGAATAGATTGGCCGGGGCAGCCGCAGTCGACGCGGCAGATCTGCTCCGCCCAATGCACGATCTGAAGCTTACTCGGTGACGTAGGCGTCCTTGATCGGGTTCAGACCCGCGAATGCAAGCAACTTGCCCAAGTGATCGAAAAGACTGACGAGAAGTTCCATGAGCTTGTGCTGACCCATGACCGACACAAACGGAATTGCAACCGTGTAAGCAGTGACAGCGACGAGGGATTTTAAGACGTCCCGAATTCCAAACGTCGCCCTTTTGGGTTGCATGGAGCCGTTCAGCAAGGCCCTGCGAAGCATGAAACTCCGCTTCCAGCGCACGGGAGGCACAACTTCATAAGCGACTGCTTCATGGCACCAGATAAATTTATGGCCGCGCTCGATCATGCGGCGAAAAAATTCCTGATCCTCGCCGTTCCGAAATTCAGGATTAAAGGGGAGTTCATCCGCCGTGAAAATGCTCCGTTTCAGGAGAACGTTTCCTGTGCGACCTTTCGGCCAATCAATCACCAATCCAGTGGGATAAGAGCGGCGATCATAGAAATTGCCTTTCAGAATCCACTTCGGAGGCGTTTCGTCAAAGTAGCGGTTCACCGGTCCGAGCACGCCGTCGACACCATATTCGTTGTAGGCTTTGAACAAGGTCAACAGCCAGGCCTTGGTGGGAAACTCGTCATCGTCGATGAAGGCCACAAAATCTCCGTGCGCATTTTCGATGGCCTTGTTTCGCGTTAACGCAATATTCTGCCGCGGCTGCACACAGTACGTGACGGGAATCGCCGACGTAGCGAGGAATTCCGTCACCACAGGCTTCGCCGACTCTGACTGATCGTTGTCGGCGACCACGATCGAATAGGTGAACAGGCCGCCCGTATCCTGGCCATCGAGTTCCGTCAACAATCGCTTGAGAAATTGTGGCCGTTTGTAGGTACAAATGCAGACACAAATGTGTTCTGTTTGGTGGCTGATCGCGTCCGAAGCCGAGAGCGAAATATTAGGCGTATTCATGGACAATGTGGAATCAACTCGCAGCGTTTTCGTCAGACCGTACTGCGTAACAAGTCGCGATCGAACAATCCCCGGTCCATCGGAAGATCTCGCCCTCCGTCAGAAACCGGTATTCTTCCGGATTGACCGGATGCGTCTCCACTTCCACCGCGGACTGGCGTGCCAGGGAAAATATCTTTTGCAACCGCGCGGGAGGCTCCAGCGGCGGCAACGAGAAGAAAAAATCAGTCAGACGGTGGCGCCGGGCCAGCCTGTGGTCGACAATCCGCCGATAGAGGCGGTTGTATAAACTCTTTTCGCCTCGCTCGAATGAAAAATTCCTCCGAACGATAGTTCCCGCCGGCAGCAAGTTCGCTAGAACAACGTTTGCGCAGAGGTGCATGTGGTGGTGTCCGTCGATGCGGCTCGGCAATGCCCCATAGAGACGGCAGTATTCATCGAGCTGGGCCGACACAACGTACTCGAACGATCGGGCGAGCCCCGGGTGAAACAGGACTTGCGCGAGCCGCCGCCCCCGTAAGTATTTGGCCAGCTCCTGCTGGCGTTTCCGGAGCGAAGCGGGATACCCTGCCGCGGAAAAGGCCGTGGTCAAGTTGAGGTGCAGGCCTGCGTCGATCTTCCGGTCTCGCGCCACCGCCGCAGCGCGCTCGGAGTCCTCCATGAAAACCATCGCGCTTACCGAAGAAACTGTTCCACGAAGAGCGCATTCAGAAATCCGGTCCGTGGTTTCCTGGTTCCGGCCCCAGTCGTCGGCGTTTATTATGAGAACGCCCTGGGTCTGCGTCTTGGAGTTCCTGCCCGTCGAAAATCCCGCGGCACTGGGACCGGGCGAAAGCCTGGGAGTCAACAACTCAGAAGTATTTTCGAGTGGCATTGGAATGGCGCTTGCGTCGCGTTTCAAGGGTTTTCAGCGCCCTTCGCATCGGTATGCTTCAACCCGGCACCCCACACTCTTGACAGCCCTCCTCGAACAATCCTGCTCAGCCGCTGCATCTGCTCGCGTCTGCGGAACGCCACAGCCTCACGGGGAATCGGTCTCTCGACGCGCCGCACACCCGCCCAGATATAGCCTGCGCCCAGGAAAAGCCCGCCCAGGGGCCGCGAATTCATCTGGTAGATCACTCTAAAAATTTCCCAAAGCGGATGGCCCCCGAACGCGTAGTCCTTTACGCCATTTCTGAACGACGCATGAAGCCTGCCGTGTTCCGCCGTGCCCATTTCCCGATGGTGCAGGCACGCTTTCTCCGTAAATGTTCGGGTCTTCCAGCCTTTCATCCTCGCCGTGATCAGCGCGATGTAATCCACGCCGCCGAGCTTTACGGGAGTGTATCCGCCGATTTCTTCGAAGCACTCTCGCCGGAACAATTGGCATGCGCCGGAAACATGATCCAGCCCGACCACGCCGAAGTCGTAGGTTTTATTCGAACTATTCGAGAACGGCGTTCCAATCAATCCCAGAGTGGGGTCCTCAACCAGTTTCCCCAGCAGAAATGAAAAATAGTTTTCATCGAACGAGAGGTCGCCGTCCAGGCTGCCGATCACTTCGTATTGCAAGCCTTTGACTCTCGCGTATCCGGCGTTGAAGGCATGCGCCTTGCCGGCGAAATGCCGCTCGTGGCGTTCGGGCATCCGCAGCAATTCAATCCAGGGGTAATCGACAGCATATTTCTTTACGATCTCATCCGTACCGTCGGTCGAGCCATCACTGACGATCACCCATTTGACCGGCCGGACCGCCTGCGCGACCACGGACTTGATCGTCAGTTCGATGAATTCCGCTTCGTCCCGCGCCGGGGTAATCAGCACGTAGGGAGGGAGCATTAGCGTCGTTCCACCGCAACGGGAGTCAGCACTGCGGGGTTGGCGTCCTGCGCGCCGATTCCCGATTCGCGCAGCAGCGTGGCCAGCGCCAGAAACATCCAGACCTGAGTCCATCTCATATACGAGGTGCGGATGGTGCA
>Ga0210409_10000570_pt1 | contig 57486 bp, 45 predicted proteins | sample IncBWH17MmetaG_FD_161649 | JGI IMG/M metagenome (GOLD analysis project Ga0210409, IMG submission 161649) | Forest soil microbial communities from Barre Woods Harvard Forest LTER site, Petersham, Massachusetts, United States - Inc-BW-H-17-M | ecosystem: Environmental > Terrestrial > Soil >... | reverse complement strand
TTCCCCGGCATGATGGCCTATCTCATCCTCATTCTGATGGCCCCTGCCTACAACAGCTTTGCCTACGAAGGCCGCGGCATCCAGACCTACTTCACCGCGCCGCTGCGCTTCCGCGACGTCTTCCTCGGAAAAAATATTATGCTCGTCACTGTCCTGGCGCTGGAGATGGCGCTGTCCTTGTCCATGCTTGCCTGGCGCGTGGGCTTGCCTTCTCTGCACATGCTTGTGGCCACCGTAGCAGCCATGGTCTTTACGATCATCGGGCAGCTCACGGTAGCCAATTGGTCCTCTCTCTCCTTTCCGCGCAAATTGGAATTCGGCCAGATGCGCGGACAGCGCCAATCCGGCATGGCCGTGCTGGTTGCCTTTGGCTCACAAATTCTTCTGGGCGGCATTTCGGCGGTGATTCTTTTCTCGGGGCGCTGGACGGGAAATCTCTGGCTTCCCGCCGAAGCCTTCGCGCTTCTCGCCGCTGCCGCAGTAGGCGGTTACATCGCGTCGCTCGATCCTCTGGCGCAGCTAGCGGAAAAAAAGAAGGAAGCCCTGATCGAAGCGCTCTGCCGCTAGCGCAATTCACCTTGCGGAGTTTCACAGGAGTGTGGAATGAAACCGTTGATGCTCACAAGAATTTTCACCTGGTCCCTGTCCGCAACGATCTGTGCGACCGCGTTGATGCCGCCCCAGGTGTTCGCTCAACGCTCCGGCTCTGAACAGGATTGGGAACGTCTCGTGAAAACGCCCGCTGTGAGCGGCAATGAGCAGAAGCTCGCCAACGAGATTCGCGAACGGCTCAAAAGTCTTTCTCCGCAGACCGATAATCTTGGAAACGTCTATGTAACCCTCGGGAGTGGCTCACCCCACCGCTTGCTCGTCACTCCCATGGACGAACCCGGTTACATGGTCAGCGAAATCACTGCGGATGGCTATCTGCGCGTTCAACGCCTGCCCCAAACTCCGCCAAATGCGGTTTTTGATTTGCTCCACGCCGCCCAGCCGGTCTGGGTGATCACGCGCGACGGCAAACGAGTGAATGGTGTCTTTGCGGGACTGTCCGTTCACTTGCAACCTTTGCGTCAGAATGCTCCAAAAATGGCGCATCCCGACGAGATGTTTGTGGACATTGGCGCAACCAACGCGGAGCAGGCTCGTCGCGCCGGCGTTGACATCCTCGACCCCGTCACCTTGACCCATAACGGCTATCCACTTGGCCGGTCCGAGTACACCGCGCCCGGCATCGGCGATCATTTTGGATGTGTTGCGCTGATGAATTTGCTGATGACGCCCCAACTCGCCAAAGCAAAATTCACGGGCACGACGACGGTCGCCTTTGTCACACAACAATGGGCCGGCGGCCGCGGCTTGGAGCGCCTCCTTACCGAAATTCATCCAGACGAGATGATCTATGTGGGCCGCTTGTTCCCACCGCGGGGTTCCGCCGCTTCGTCAGCCTCCGCCGCTGATAAACGTCCCTTACCCGGACAAGGAATTCTTCTGGGCGCCACCGATGCCGCTGCATCTCTAGCCGGCCTCCCCGCTGATCTGAAAAAACTGGCCGACGAAAATCATCTGCCACTGACCACGACGGTTGCGGCGCCTCCGCGGATTGCCGGCTACGTCAAGCCAACTGCATTCCCGCAACGCTTCGCGCAGCTAAGCGTGGCCACGCTCTTTCCAGTCACTCCCGCGGAGACGCTCAGTATTTCCGATGTAGGCTCCCTCACAGACCTGCTCCGTCGCTACGTAGCGGGAACCAGTGCCGCGGGCAGCTCTGGCGGAGCCCGCTCATGGGGCTGCGGTGATTGTGGCCCGTCTCTCCTTGGAATTCTCGTGGAAACGTACGGCGCAAGCGGGCATGAAGAACCCGTGCGACAAAAAGTTGCTGAACTCCTTCCAGAATGGGCCAGAACGAAAACGGAGACAGATGCCGCAGGAAATCTCATCCTTCATTTAGGGGATGCCAAGCCCGACGCAAAAACGCGCAAGATACTTTTTGTCGCGCACATGGACGAAATCGGCTACCAAGTCCGCGCCATCGAGCCCGATGGCCGCCTGGCTGTGGACGTTCTTGGCGGAGGCTACACCGAATTCTTCCTCGGTCACCCCGTTCTGCTGCACAAACCCGAAGGCCAGTCCCTCGCCGGAGTGCTGGAGTTGCCGGCAGAATGGGATCAACCCGGATTCGAATGGACCCACAGCCCGCGCGGAATCGAAGAACCCGCCCACGTCTACGTCGGCACGCGCTCCGCGGACGAAACGCAAAAGCTCGGTGTAAAAGTCGGCGACTGGCTGACCATTCCGAAAGAATACCGCCCGCTCGCGGGATCACGCGCCAACGGCCGCAGCTTCGATGACCGCGTTGGAGACGCGGCCCTGATCGAAGCGCTGAATGCCCTTGGGCCGGATTTGCCGGGGCGCGACGTTACTTTCGTCTGGTCCACCGAGGAAGAGGTTGGTCTAAAAGGCGCAGCCGCCTACGCGGAACGCGCCGCCAAGGACGGCAACACTCCGGACTTCGTCTTTGCCATCGATACCTTTGTCAGTTCGGATTCCCCGCTCGAATCCAAGCGCTTCGCCGACGCGGAAATCGGAAGGGGTTTCGTCATCCGCGCCCTGGACAATTCCAACATCGCGCCCCGCGAGTACGTCGACCGCGTCGTGAATCTCGCGCAGGACAATAAAATTCCCGTCCAGTATGGGGTCACCGGCGGTGGCAACGACGGCGCGGTCTTTACCCGCTACGGCTCGATTGACATTCCTCTCGGCTGGCCGCTCCGCTACTCTCATTCGCCCGGCGAAGTCATCGACACCCGTGACCTCGATGCCCTCGCCAAGATGGTAGCTGTCTTGGCAAAGAACTGGTGATCGCATTGCCCTGATTTGTTCTGTCAAAACAGAATCAAGGCGTCGTTTCTTTTTTTTTCATGAACTCCGCGTAACGCCCGGCAATCACGCTCCAGGAAAAGTGCTGCGCCTGCGCCAGCCAGCTGCGTTGGCCGAGTGAAACCCGGTAGTGCTCATCTTCAAGGACGCGAATCAGCACGTCGCCCAGATCCCCATGTCTCTGCGGCGAATAGAGCGCTAATCCGGCTTCCGTGATTGGCGGCGTTGTATGCGGTCCCTCGAACGCGATCACCGGCAACCCGCACGCAATCCCCGCGATGGCGCTGCCTCGCTGCGTGGAAATGGGCCCGCGCACAAAGAGCAGTACATCGGAGGAACAAAGAGTCTCGGCGACCTGCACCCCCGGTAGAACGCCCAGAACCTTAGCTTCAACGGGCGCACCTCGTAGCGCCGCTCGTAGTCCCGTCTCTGCCGCGTTTGAATTCCTGCCGAAGACCAGGAGCCTGAGATTCTTCACTCGTTCAGCGGCGAAACGAACCGCTTCGGCAATATTTTCGATTTCCTTCTGGCCCGCTTCGCCGCCGGTGATGCCGAACACGGCGATCGTCAGTTTCCCGTCTTTCGCGCTGTACTTCTCGGAGCCCCTTTCCGTCGCAGCGGTAAGGTTTGCTCCGACCGGAATGAAGAGAGCCTTCCCGTGCAGGTGCTTGAGCCAGGAAAGCGTTTCGAGCGGCAGCGTGAAAAGGGCCGCATCCGATAAACCTATCGCCTCGCGCATGACGCGCAATTGCGCCCGCCGCCGCAGCCAATCGATCACCCGCGCGCCATGGTACGGCTCGGAATCGTGATAGACGACCGCCACATACGCGCCGGCCTCTTTCAATATCTTGAGAACTTGGAGAAATCGCCGCGGAAAACCCCGCGCGGACCACGCGAGCGCTGTGTATTGCACGAGCACCCACGCCCCGCGCCAGACTTTCGAACGCCGCCGCAAGGATCGCAAGGCACGCCTCCACCCGCGTTCCGCCCAGTCAACTCGCTCGATTTTCAAGTTGTAGTTATGCGCCTGCAAACCCTTGCCAAGAAAATGGCAATACTCTTCGACGGCGTCGGTTGGTTCGTCGCGCCGCCCGAGCAGCGCGATGGCACGATATCCGCTCACTCTAGATTGCTCATTTTTCGACGAGGAAGCTCCCGGTCACCAGCGCGTCCATCCGGGAGGTCAAGAGAGTGTGCACAGCTGGAGTGAAAAGAATCAAACATTTCTCGACGCACATGATACTCGTCTCACTTTCTATTTTGTAAGATAACTTGAAATGTTAGCGAATCCATCCAAATTCGGGTGGTACCCTTTTTGAACGCCTCGTTATTCCTGGGGATTCCGCTGCTGGAGGGACACCCTCTTGTTGTCAGCGCACACGCCGGGTCAAAGGCTTTGCCTTTGTGAAAAACGTGAACATGTCTTGCCTGATTTCATTCATCGTGCAGCGGACGGAGTCATTTGGGCCCGCTCTGACGCGATAATCTCGTTCAAGATCGTGTCCAATCCCTTCGTAATCTTCCATTTCGGATAGTGGCTCCGAAATTTCCCGAGATTCGAGATGTAGCAAATGTGATCGCCCTTGCGCGCTTCATCGACGTACCGCCAATTCAGCTTCCGCCCGGTCATTTGTTCAACACGCTCGATGGCTTCCAGCGTGGAGACGCTGTTTTCGCGGCCCCCACCCAAATTGTAAACCTCGCCGGGCCGGGGATTGGCGGCAAACTCCTCGATCGCGCGCACTACATCGTGGCTGTGAATATTGTCGCGCACCTGCTTGCCCTTATAACCAAAGACCGAGTACGTGCCCCCCGCCAGCGTGACCTTTACCAAGTACGACAGAAAGCCATGAAGCTCTACGCCGGAATGCGAAGGCCCGGCCAAGCACCCTCCGCGAAAGACACCGACCTTCATATTGAAATACCGTCCATACTCCTGCGCGACAAGATCAGCTGCCGCTTTCGAAGCTCCAAACAGGGAATGCAGGGTCCGGTCGATCCGGCACGTTTCGTCCACGCCAGCAAAATCTTCCGGCCTCGCGTAGTCATAGCGTTTTTCGAGTTCCTCGAGCGGGATCTCGTTCGGCGCGTCGCCATACACTTTGTTGGTGCTGAGAAACACGAAGACCGCTTCAGGACTGTGCTGCCGGGTGGCTTCGAGAAGGTTCACGGAACCCAGCGCGTTGACTTCAAAATCCAGCAGTGGAATTTCGCGCGCCTTGTCGTGCGATGGCTGCGCCGCGCAATGCACGATCAGGTCAAATCGGTGCGTTCGAAACAGCTCCTCTATGCCGGCCCGGTCGCGAATATCTAGCGCCGCATGCTGAAACCGTTTGGTCGCCGCTTTCAGCCGCTCCAGGTTCCAAAGCGTGTCGCCGGCCGCGCCAAAAAAAACGCGCCGCATGTTATTGTCCACGCCGACAACTTCGTGCCCCTGCCGGTCGAAGTGTTCGGCCGCTTCCGAGCCAATCAGTCCGCTGCTACCCGTAACAAGAACTTTCATCCGTTCGACGCCGCTCCAATTCCTGCAGCCCGCAGTACACAGAAAACGCCGTGCACACGCCGCGAACAGCCATCCTCGCTGGGCTGGTCGATGGGGACGAGAGGCGCGGCTTTCTCCTGGCAGGATAGCAGCAGTCCGCTGCTTTTTAACTATGACGAACCGTGCTGGATTCGAATGGAGGGACACGCGCACGAATCCGCTTGAACTGACGACGGTAGTCATTCCATGAGGACCGGATAGCGAGGGGGGCAATACTACAAAAGCATAGTCGTCCGCAAAAAATGGCATGGGGCTGGTTGCTGTGGTCCGGAAACCGCTAGCAGCCTGATGCAAGCCTACGCCGCTGTGGCGCACGTCCCGAGGCCTTGGATCTGCACCAGTGCGGGGTTGGAAGATTTTTTGGACAGCAAATTCACCGAGGCAATGCCCGTTCTTGCAAAGGATTTCTCGCAGTCCTGAACCGAAGGCCCGCGCATGTCTCCTTCCATGAATGCCAGCCCGGGGCAGCGCGTACAGCCGGCGAGATGAACGCAATGGGAGCAAGTCGTCAGGTCGCCTAGCCGGATCGAACGTACCTCCTTGAGCGCTTCAGAATGCCGCCAGATCTCGAGGAACGGAGTGCGGCGCACATTTCCGCTGGGAAGAGGAAATTGCACGCAGGGATAGACATCGCCATACGGAGAAATGTAACAGGCCGTGTGCCCGGCGCTGCACGGAAGCGCTTCGAAATCATCCGCACCGGCCTTCGAGGGCGGAGCGCAAAACTCCTCCACATTCCCCACCAGAGCTTGATCGCGAAACACGTTCTGAAGAGCTATCTCGCCGGCATTCAGTCCGAGAACCGACCGGTCGCCATCCATTTTCGGCGTGATGGTCGGATCGAGCGTGAACTCTGTGCCAAGTTCCTCCGCCAGTGCGCGGACTTGCGGATAGTCCTCCGCATTTTGGCGCATGAGAACGTCCGCGACGATGACTTTCAACCCTTGCGCCTTGAGAAATCGAATCGCGTCCAAGGAACGCTTCAGCGACCCAGGAACCTTGGTAATCGCATCGTGAACTTCCGGGCGATGCGAGTAAATGCTGACCTGTATCGAATCCACATTCAGCAAGCGAATCCGCTCAGCTTCGGCCTCTCGAATCAAGATCGCATTGGTTTTTAGTTTGACGCAGAAGGTCAACGCGCGGGCGTACTCCAGGATTTCGAAGAAATCCTTGCGAAGCAGGATTTCTCCGCCGCTCAGAGTGAGAAAAAGAACTCCGGCGGACGCAAGTTCGTCGAGAAGCTTTTTGAGTTCGCCGGTGGTCATCTCCCCATGATCGTCGTGATCGAGATAGCAGTGAACGCAGCGCTCGTTGCACCGGTAGGTGAGATCAATTTGTGCGCTGAGAGGAACGCCAAGTTCGAGTGCTTTTGCGCTCATTTCCTCCATGAGCGAACTCATCGTTCGACCTGGTCTTGCAATTTTGGCTCGCCGAGTGGCTCGCTCGAAAGCAGCAGGATTCCGTGCTCTGCCAGTCCCTCCACCAGAGCCACCGCATCGCGTAAAGCTTCACCGCGCTCAACTTCAAATTCTCTGCAAATCTTTTCTTCCACGATCTCGTCGAGTGGCTTCCAACCATCTGCCGCTTCCCAAAGAATCGTTGCCACTTCGTCCAAAGTAAACAAGGTCGAATCGCGGCCCGACATGATCAATGTCTCATCGCCCAGTTTGCGTGCCGCAACGCTGCGGCTGCGCGCCACGTAGAGTTTGCAACTCACGTGAGCATCTCCCATACGCGGGAATCCGGCACGAACGTGAGCCGGCACACCGGCACTTGGGCAACAAACTCGCAGGCGGAGTGAAACACCGAGCGGACCAGCTCCTGATCTTCGGCGAAGAAAAGTACATTCGCGAGAAAAGCGCGGCTGGCTTCGGCGGCGGTAACCGGAGCGATATGGTTCAGCGGTCCTTTTTCGAGCAGATACAAGCCGGCAATCGGCGCGTATACATTCTCGCCCGGCTTTCCCAACTCGCCTGTAAATGGCGTTCCGAACGCCGCGTAATGGTCCCCGTCTTTCCGGACAAAGGAGATTTCGTCCGTCAGGAGCGTCGCATCCGCAGGCGCCAGACTTGCAATGGTGGTCTTGCCGGCCCCGGAAACTCCCGCAAACACAAAGGCCTTGCCATTGCGGATGGCGCTTGCGGCGTGCAACAGGAATCCCCCTTCCTGCGCCAGCAGCAGCGTATGCAGAATGCGAAACACGGCATCAATCGAATAGGGGTTCGGTGACTGGCGGATTCTGCCACGTCGCGTCAGCGGGTTGAACTCCGCGGCAAAATCGCCGCGCTCGAGGCGCCATTGCCCGGAATCCCAGCTCACCCGAAGTTCGGCATCCGCATCGCCGCTCCCGGGTTCTGCCAGTTCAATGTCGAACTCGAATCCCGCGTGACTGCCAAGAGTCACAAACCCAGCGTACCGGCGTTCCAGCATCCCGAGGAAACTGTTATTCGTCGAATGCACGCGCACCGGAACTCCACCGATTTCGATGGTGATCTCGGCGCGAGCGAGCGGCGTCAGCTCCTGCACAGTCTTTTCCGTCTTCCTGCGCCGCCGTGAACCATGTGCACAAACGCTAAAAGGCGCGCGATCCACCCGGAGCGACGCACCATTTCGGACGCCACGCGCGCCAAAAATCCCGAATCCGCATTTGGAGAAACATACTCTCCGGCCCGCGAAACATAACGAACGGTTCCCAGTAATTCCGCTGGAGAAACAGGATCGTCGGTCGAGAGCAAGCCGTCACCCCGCGTAATCGCATAGGTCTCATCGCCAACAATCGTCTTATGAAGCACGCGGTGAGCAACCAGCTTGTCTCGGCGCGCGAACAGGACGATGTCTCCTGCCGCAATCTCCCCCATTTCGCGCCGCTCGAGGAAAAGCGTGTCGCCCGGCCACAGGGAAGGAAGCATGCTCAGCCCCGTCACTTCCAATCGCAACGTTCCGAACGTCCGCAAAACCTGTGCAGCCATCTCGCACTTCATTGCGTGCTCGCAATCCCGCAGATCGGCGTCTTTCTGCTTCATGAAAGCTTTCGGTTCATCATGCACGAACTCTGCGTCGCGTTGACCTTTCCGCAGGAAAGTGCTGACGTCACGAAGACCCGCTCATAGCGGTAGGTGGGCTTCTTGTACGCCTTTTTCTTGCGAGGCTTGCCAGAGGCGTCTGCTGACTCCACGTCTTCTTTTTGAGCGTCTGCTGTCAAACTGGTCTAACCTCTTAATTCAACTTCGATTGCGACGCTTGCACCGCACAGCCGTTTGCTGCGCCACAAGTCCCGAAACCCGTTGCTAATGGTGAAAAGTAAATTTGCGAGGCCCCCGAGAGGGTACCCGGTAGCACCGTATTATCCACGACGATGCCACTCGTGCCGCCGAGTGCCTGAAGCGTGGATACGTCAATTGGGCCGACATTTATCCAAGTTTCCGTTCCGTCGAGCGTCGTCGCTCCAATCGTCGGAGGCCAGTGTGGCTGTGTGCCCCCCGTCGTGCCTACATTAAATACCGCTTCAAGATTCCCATTGGCATCTAAAACGGTAAAGCCCGTGCCATAGGAAATACCGGGAAACCACGGATCGGGTGGAATCACGCCACTAAGACATATCTTACCTGTCCAAGTTACAGTGCCATCCGTTGCCTGTGCACCGGCATTGACACCCCAATTCGGCTCTATGGTGGGGCTGGATGTGCCGGCAGCAGTCACAACCTGGATACACATCCCGCGGCTGTCATCGAGAATCACCTGGCCTACCGTGTAAGCAGTTCCCCGCTGCCATGACGTGGCAGGCAAAGCCCAAACGCAGCCTCCGTTACCAGCGCGCTCACAGCCGTTCACGGTGTCGGTCCCTTGAGCGCTCAGGAAGATCTTGTCCGTTCCCTGGGGTCCACCGCTGTCCACACCGCTGTTCAGGCTCGGATTGAAGACCTCGGTTATCGGAGAGCACGGTACATTCCCAGGCGCTATCAATCCGGCAAATTGTCCTTCACTTATGGGTACAGGTGACATAAAACCGAATCCGATCGGGATTTTGAAAAGGTACGCTTTGCCCCCCGTCTGTCCGCAAACGTACAGAGAACCGGTGGCATTCGCGGAGGTATAGTAGGAATTGTCAAATGAGCCGATGTAAATCGGGAATCCAGCGACGGCGCTCCCCTCGCTCACCGGAGTTTCCCTCCCGCCACTCGAAATGGAGTTCGTCGAGAACTGGTAAACTCCGCTGCATGTCGTCCCACCATTGACGCAAGCAATGCCGCCGGTGTCGGTCCCGACAAAGACGTAAACCAGCCCGGCCGTGGAATCAACGATTGGTCCGGACGCGATTCCATTCCCTTTGGCGAGCTGTGCGCTGGTTTGAAAGATCCCTCCCGTGGTCGCGATCACCGAGAAGAGCTGTCCCCCGGACAGTCCATTGAATCCGCTTCCTACAAAGACTCGCTGAGTCCCAGAATCATAGACGGGGCTGCTCAGCTTTAGCCCTAACGCCAAGGAGACAGGCCACCCACCACCTACCTCTACTGGGACCCCGCTGCTAAAGACTGGGTGGAACTTATGAAGTGATCCGTTGTCGTCGCCAACATACAACGCATCATCAAAATAGTCGTAAAACGGAGACGAATTGGTGTCGTTGGCTATGCCACTGAGGGCTATCGTGGTCATGCACGGTGCCGTGCAAGTGGGATACTGGCTGGCGGGCACGGCGGTGATCGGATCGGGCGACGTGCTAGTTGCGCCGCTTATTGACGCCTTCCATTTCAAAAGGACAAGATTTGCGATGGTGGGCAAAGGCGGGGTCTGGATAAATGCTATCTGCGAACCATCCAGGGACAGCACCACCGAAGTGACGACGGACCCTCCCGTATTGTAGGACCAGAATGTCTTGGGAACTGTGCCACCGCAGCCAGTGTAAAGGTTGTCGTAAGCAACGACACTTGCTTGTGTGCTTGATCCGTTGACGCTCGTATTGAAGACGACGAAATCGGGCTGCGTAGCGCTGCCGCAGTTCGCACTGTTGATATTGAACGAAAACTTCGCCGGGAAATTCCCAGCGCCGACCGTCGCGCTCGGGCCCAGCGAGGTCGCCCAGTCTCGTTTCAATGCATTGGGGGGGCTTGGTCGGTGGTGCCGGCGCCGGCTCCACCGAAACAAATCTCCAAGCCAGTCGTCCCCGAGGCCGCTGCCCTCTTGTTCGTCCACAAGGGTGTCCGCCGCCGCTTCCCCGGCGGGAAGGGCCTGCTGCACATTTCGCCGGAAATGCTGTTGCCAGAAGCGAGGATCCTGCCGGACCCGCATGCCTTGTTCGATGGTTGTGGGATTGGAAAATACGACGTGGCGATGGCTCCAGTCATGAACCATCCCGATTCCGCTACGAGCGTGACCCGTTTCCTGGCCCGATAAAACCAGCGCGGCACTAACCGCGCCAAGAAGCGCCACCCCAGTCCAAGCCCCGCGAGAAGTCCCAAGTCCCATGCCTGCGCTCCCACGTGCGCAATGCGTGAATCTTACCGCAACGAACATGACTGCAATGTAATTCGCAGCATAAGATGCGGGGCTTGTGACTTATTCATATACCCCTTCCGGCTGGCGAGGCATGCACCTATTAACTTTACATTGAAAAGTACTTTGCATAGAATACCGCCCATGCCTCAAACCCCCTCCCTCTCTGACTCTCCAAATCCGCGCCCAAAGTCCTCTTCCTTCGCCAAGCGCTTTTTCAAACGCATCCTCAAGATCATTGCGCTTCTGGCCCTGTTGGGTGTCCTCGGGCTGGCAGCGCTCTTCGCGTTACTCTGGTTCGAGCACAACACACGAATCGAGTTGCCCAAGCTCACCGGCCACTTTGCCGTTGGCCGCACGACGTTCTCCTGGGTCAACAGCGCTCTGACGGACGAGTTGGCCCCGTCTCCAAACGCGAAGCGCGAGGTCAAAGTTTGGATGTGGTACCCCTCTGCCGCTGCAACATCCGCCCCAGCGGCGGAGTATCTCCCCGCGCCGTGGCGCTCGGCCCTCGTGAAGAACTCCGGCGCCCTGATGAGTCAATTCTTGACGCGAGATTTGTCGCTGGTCCAATCCCATAGCACATCTGACCCGGACGTCTCCTCGGAGCAGCGCTCCTATCCCGTCGTGATTCTGCGGGCCGGTGGCGGAGCCTTGACCACGGACTTCACGACTCTCGCCGAAGATCTGGCCAGTCACGGCTACATTGTCGCGGGCTTCGACGCGCCGTACAGAACCTTCGTCTTCGTCCGTGCGGACAACAGTGTCGTCACCAGGCCTCCTGCGAATGATCCCGAGGATATGCCGGCCGAACAGGCCAATCGCCTGATCACCAAACTTTTACTCCTGTGGACCAGCGACACATCCTTTGTGGTGAACCAACTAGAGGGCCTGAACGGCGCCGATCCCTCCGGCAAATTTACGGGCCGGCTGGACATGCAGCGCCTTGGCATGTTCGGTCATTCTTTCGGCGGCGCAACGTCCTTGCAATTCTGTCATGACGATCCTCGCTGCAAGGCGGGCATCGATATTGATGGCGCTCCCTACGGCAGCGTCGTTCAGGAGGGGCTCGAACAGCCTTTCCTGTTCCTTCTCAGCGATCACAGTCGCGAACTGTCCGATCCGGCGAGCAAGCAGATCGGTGCGGACTTCCAATCCATTTACGACCGCCTTCCGAATGGACGTCTGTTCATAACCATTCGCGGGGCAAATCACTTTAGCTTCAGTGACCAAATGTTCCAGAAGAGCCAATTCGTCATCGCGCTGCTGCGCATTCTAGGAATCGGCCGCCTCGAAGGCCGCCGCGGCCTCGCCATTACCGCCAGCTATGTGGATACCTTCTTCGACGTGTATCTCAAGGACGCACCTGCCGCCTCGCTCGACAAGCTCTCTCAACCCTACCCCGAAGTTCAATTTGGATTTCCAAAGTAGTAGTCCGCGCTGACGGACAGCCTTGCGATCCCTCACTCTCATTGTCTCTGCGCGAGAAGCCTGACGAAATTCCTCGGTGCGCTCCGTACACGGCGACGGGATTGACTCCTCGGAAACACGACTGATTTTCGGGCATACCAATGTGGCTGCCTTCGCTATGCTAGTTCTAGTACTAGGTCGAACTGTAAGGTTGCCACTTTTGGAGCGGAGCCATGAATAGGTATTCGGCACTCCTGCCCATGTGCCTTCTCGCAACGATTTCTGGTTGCGGCGGGGGAAGCGCATCGGGACCGGCCCCTCGACCCCTTTCGGTTGCGCTATCAACGATGCCTCCGACAGTGCTTGGTACGGGCGGCACGGCCAGCGTGGCCGCCACCGTACAAAACGACACCGCCAGCGGCGGCGTGAACTGGAGCTGTGCGCCCGCGGCTGCTTGCGGGACTTTCAGTCCGACGGCCACGGCGAGCGGTGCCGGCACGGGCTACACCGCGCCCTCGGCGGCGCCACCAGGTGGGAAAGTAACGATTACCGCGACGTCTGTCAGCGATTCCTCGAAGAGTGCCAGCGCGCAAGTCACTATTTCCGGAACTGCGTCGAACGCCACGCTGAAGGGCCAGTATGCTTTCGTTGTGACGGCGCCGACGGGAAACGCGGTCAGCCGGGGCACAACCACATTTATGGGAAGCGTAAGCGTTGATGGGAATGGGAACATCTTGGCGGGGATCGAGGATATTGTTTCGACGATGTACCGGGATCAGGCAGATCCCATTCTCGCGACTGCCGTGGATCCGCGCTCGACGTATTCTGTTGATCCGAGTGGACACGGTACGATGACGATTCAGACCCAAAACGGGGAAACGCTGGGATTCAGCTTCGTCCTGACTTCTGCTTCGCATGCGGTGATCATCGAGGTCGGCGGAGAGCCGGGAAGCGGTAGCTTGGACTTACAATCCGGCGGGTTTGCCGTCGCTCAGATCTCCGGCGCGTATGCCTTTACCATGGAGGGAGTTGACACAGCGATTCCGCCGACGGCGAAGCTCTCGTTTGGCGGTGTCTTTTTCGCAGATGGCTCGGGGAAGATCACCAGCGGGACCCTGGATATAAATGATACGGGCACGGTCACGTCTCAGGCGTTCACAGGGAGTATCTATGCCGGCCCGGATTCGAACGGGCGCGGGCGGTTGAGCGCAGTTCCGCTACCCGGGACAACAAGATCGTTTACGTTTTATATGATCTCTGGCAAGGCGCTTCGGTTGTTTGAGGATGACGGCGTGGATTTGATGGGCGGAAGCGCCTATGCGCAGGGCGCCGCAGCCGCGAGCCTATCGGGAGGATTTGTTTTCGAACACTCCGGCTGGAGTTCCACTGGGCGGACGGTAGCAGCCGGGCAACTCGCCGCCAACGGGGCCAGCACCATCACCGGCGGAGTCTCGGACTCGAATGCGGGCGGAGCACCACCTACCACTCCGAACCTGGCCAAGCCTGTCAGCGGCACGTTTGCATTCACCATGAGCCTCCAGGGCACGCTCAATCTGAAGGACGCAGCAGGAAGCTCGACTTTTAACATCTACATGGTTGATCCGACCCTGAATATCCTTGACCCAAGCACTTCGGGCAGCGGAGGGGGCGCGTTGCTCCTGCACACGGATGCAAACATCATCGGGACGGGCATCTTAATTCCTCAAGTCCTTTCGGGTCCTCCTACGATCGTGGCAAACCAAGCTCTCAACCTCAGAAATTCCACCGCCGCATCAACTCCGAATGAATTGGATCTGGTTGGCGTCGTGACGAGCGACGGTTCCGGAAAGTTCATCAATGGTGCGGCAGATTATGATCAAAGCAACTCTGCGAGTCCCGCGACAGTTTCTGGTGCTCCCTTCACTGGCACCTTCGCCGCGGACGGCGCCAATCCTGGCCGCTTCACAGGAAGCTTCAGCATCCCGACGCCGATGAGTGGGTATCCGTTCATTCCACCTTCGGCGACAACCCTCAACGTCTCGTTTTACCAGGCGAACAGTTCGCAGGCCTTCGTCATCCAAACGGACAATACGGCCAACATATCTGGGTATCTGGTTCAGCAGCGCCTACCGTAGAAGTGAGCGAACGGCGCGGATGCGCTCGACTGTCTCGGCCGACAGTTGCGGAGCAGCACATCCGACACCGTTTGCCCGGGATTACAGTGTTGTCGGAACCGGACGAACACTGCGGATCTGGTTGACAATATCGATCGCCAGCCGTTGCGCAGCGGCGGGGCCGTCAATTGCGGTGACCTTCCCCGTGCCAAGGACCATGCCTGTTTTCGGATCAATCATTTGGAAAATCCAGTCGTATGTCAGGAAGGGCCGCGTGACATCGATATAGATATCGGCCTGGCTGCGGTCGTCGACGATGCGGATGCCCCACTCCCGCGTCTCGGGACGCGTGTAGAGTGCGTCCTGCAACAAATTGCCCTTCATCCAAATCGTGTGGGATTCCACAAATATCGATCGAGCAGAGGGGAGAATTCTCGCCAGATCGTTTCCTGATTCACGAATTGCCGTTTCGTTCTCCGCCGATGTTCGAGCCGGTTTGTCCGGCAGTTCGCGCGGGAACTGCACGGAAGCGGCGAGCTGCTGAACAATTGCTGCCGCCAGCTTCGGTCCGGCGTCGAATTCATCGGTGGCTTCAACCGTACCCGAAGCGAGCGTCAAGGACTTCGGCTGATAAACCAGCGTGTAGGTCCAGTCAAACGTCATGACCGGCCTGTCAACGGTGATCGCGATGTCGGCCGTTTGCGCGTAATCGGCGAATTGCAATCCCAACCGCGGGAACATCCCTGTTTTATGAAGATCGTCTTCCAGGCGTTCACGGCGCAGGTAAATGGTTTTGGAGTGGACGGACACGGTCCGAACTTGCAGTTGGTCGTGACGTGGCAAGTCCGCCGCAGGACTCTGGGGCAACGCGCGGGCGGTCGCGCCCGGTCCAGGGACGTTTCCAGCGGGGAAGGCAGAAGGCAACTGCAGCCGTGAGCCCGAGGCAAATGGCGTACCACCCGACGCCGCAGCAAGGCCGGCCACGCTGTCAACCGGCACGGCGAAGTTGACGTTTTGCCCCGGCGTGATGAATCCGACAACGATGCCGAGCGCCCGCGCTTGCGCGTCGACCAGCACACCTCCGCTCGAGCCCGGTGAAAGCGATGCCGTGAACTGCAGGAGTCGGTACCCGCTTCCAGCTCCAGGCACTTCCTCGGCCAGACGCGTGGCGCTAAGCACGCCCGAGGAAGCCGTCCATGGTAAGCCGGCGCCGTTCGAGACTGCATAGACCGGAGAGCCTGCGCGGACTTCCGCAGAATTGGCTGCGGGCAGCACCGGCAAACCAGTTGCGGGGATGCGAAGTGCAGCGACGTCGCGGCGCTCATCGGCCGCAATCAATTCAACGTGATCGTAAACGTCGCCGTTCTTGAGGCGTACCTGCACTTCGCGCATGCCTTTCACCACGTGGTTGGCGGTGAGCACAACTCCGTCAGGGCGCACGATGAGACCGGAGCCGACCCCCGACACCTGGCCGTTGCCCGTGGAAACCAGAATGAGAACCACCGCCGGAGAGGCGTGATCGACGACTTGGTCACCGGACAAGACCGGTGCCGTGGCATGCGCATCTGCTCGGGATAGAGCAGCAAGCGCCAAAAGCCCGATTAACATTGTTTTCCGCATGATTGCCTCCTCCTTTTACTGGAATCGCCAAACGACCTGACACTGCCCGAGGCACTTTTCAGTCCATGACCTTTGCGAACCAAAGTGGAGGGAAATCAAGAGAATGGCGCAACGCAACTTGGAAGTTAAAGCCTCCACCCTGCACGAATCTCCTGACATCGTCATCTTAGCCGGACACTCGCGCCTCCAGGACCAGCCGCTGGGGGAGGAAATTACACTGACACCCTTGTTAGGGATATGCCCACAGAATCCAAGGGCTTGGATCTGTCTCCGTTGTCTCCGTTTGACTTGCCTGCGGACGGGGCCTAACATGGCCCGCCAAGAGCTAGCTCCTCCTACCATCATGGTCGGACAGACCATTTCGCATTTTCGAATTCTTGAGAAGCTGGGTGGCGGAGGAATGGGTGTCGTCTACAAAGCCGAGGACACCAGTTTGGGTCGTTCGGTGGCGCTGAAGTTTCTCCCCGAAGAGCTTTCCAGAGACCAGCAGGCTGTCGATCGTTTTCGACGGGAAGCTCGTGCCGCATCTGCCCTGAACCATCCCCACATTTGCACGATCCACGCTATCAGTGAGCACGAGGGCGTGTTCTTTATTGTCATGGAGCTACTCGAAGGCCAGACGCTCAAGTATTACATCGGCAAAAAACCTTTTGACACAGCCTGGCTCCTGGACGTTGGCACTCAAATCGCCCACGCGCTGGATGCCGCGCATGCGAAGGGCATCGTCCATCGCGACATCAAACCCGCCAACGTCTTCGTGACTCCTCATGGCCAAGTCAAAGTCCTGGACTTTGGCCTGGCCAAGCTTCTCCGGCCGCTGGCTTCCAAGGTAGGTATTGGCGCCACAGTGGCGGAGTCAGCCACGCTCTCCACCGAAGCAGGCTTGCTGGTTGGCACGGTTGGCTACATGGCTCCCGAGCAGCTCGAAGGTGCGCCTGTCGACGCGCGCACCGATCTTTACGCACTCGGGCTCGTGATGTACGAGATGGCCACGGGGCGCAACCCCTTTCTCGGCCAGTCGGCCACTTCAACGATCGCCAACATTCTCAAGGAAGAAGCGCCACCGCTTGAGCAGCAAAATCCAGTGGCTCCGCCTGAACTCGGGCGCATTTTGCAGAAATGCCTGCGCAAGCGCATTGACGAGCGCTACGCATCGGGTCGTGACCTTGCTCTCGATCTGGCTGCTTTGCGTCGAAGCCTCGAACCGTCGGGACGAACCTCTGCCGTAATGGCTGGCGGGCCCGCACCGCCGCTCTCGATAGCACGAGGGGCTGTCCGCGCGCTGCTCATGCTCATTCAATTCTCATACTTGGTGATGTATGCGCTAGCTCTCTATAAATTCCACGACGTGCTCCGCGTTAGTCACGAGCTTTACGGGTCCCCTCTGCTGGGCGCTGTCTTGCTGACGGCTGCCGTGCTTGGCGCTCCGGTTCGTCTTTACCAGTTTACTGCCCTGGCCTTCGATTACCCCGACCTTGGCCGGAAGTTCCGCCTGTTGTTCCCGGCCGTATTGGTGCTCGACACAGTTTGGGCCGCGACGCCCTTGTTTTTTCTCAGTCGGCTCCAGGGGCTTGTCCTGTTATGCGCCGCTGGGCTTGCCTACTTGCCCTTCTGCCAGCGCACGCTACTCTACGCAGCGTACGCTCGTGCCGGTGGCCGCTCCTCAGCCATCCAAATACCAGGGTCTAACTGAATTGGCTAGCGGACGGAGGTCGCATCTTTGCTTCCAATATTGCCAATCAAGACCAGTTTCTAAATGCGCTGAAACAGCGGAGAAATTATAGGCGCGGTTTTTGCAGGACTCTCGATTCTTAGACGTTTCACGGCCTCAGACTCGGCGCTATCCCGCTCGCCGGCCGGCTATAGTTCTTCAGGTACTCTACATGCTCGCTGATCTGCACACGGCATTTCGCGCACTGCTCCTGCAGCCCCTGGAACTCCCCCTCGGTCAGGCACCCGCCGTCCAGCGCCGCGAACAACTGCTCGCGCAGTTCCCCGACCGCGCTCTCCACGCGCCCCAGGAATTGCCGGCTCGAGGTCGTCGACCGCGACTGGAATCCTTCCACGATATTCGTCAACAGCGCGGTCGACGCTCGCTGCATCTGCCTCTTCATTTTCCCCTTGGCCGTGAAGCTCGCGCTGGTCGTCAGCTCGTAGACGCTTCTCGTCAACGCTCGAATCGCCTGTCCGTACTCATACGCTACGTTTATCTCTCTTAATCTCACCCAGACCATCCGTCAAGCTAAATCCCGCGAACCGCCGATCCGCCTCTTGGACTCTTAAACTCTTTGCCGTCCCAACGTTCCCTTCCCACACTCCCGCCCAATGCGCCGTCTGCCACGTTCAAACACACCCAGCCCTTCTCTTCCTCTCACGGACCACTGTGAACTGAAAACCGAGAACTCCTACGCTACGCCCTATGCGGGGCGTGACTCGTGGGCGAGTGCGTAGGAGCAGCTTTCCGAAAATCCTTAGAAGTGCGCCTGCGGAAAAACCGCTGGTCACAATCCTTACAGCGATACGGCGTGATGAAGAAAAAAGTATGAAGGATAAAGTCCACAGCCCCGCTCCTTCTGGACCTGTGGCAAGACGTGCTTTGGCAGTTGGGACATACGTGAGTTTTTCCGGTGTGCTCCATGGCAACTTCTCCTACTCGGGCCTGGGTCCAATATAGTACACCCAAGCATCGCAACGTCTCAACGTCCAGAATCGTTCCGACGTTTAGACGTCTACCGCCCTTGGAAGGGCTACGACTCTGCAGGTATGTACCTGTAGATAGTGCAATTGGCTGAGGTCGTTTTGTAATTTCAACCTAGAACTCTCATCCGGAGAGCTGCATTCCTTCAACCCAAAGACATCATCTGGCGCACTGCAGGTGCAGCTTGCGGCATAGTGATCGGTTGCGGGATTACCGTGCGGGATACAGGCGTCGGCACGGATGCGGAAACGCAAGCGCGCATATTCGAGCCGTTTCTTCACGACAAAAGCTCTCGGCAAGGGTACCGGCTTAGGTTTGGCGACCGTCTATGAGGTCGTGAAGCAAAGCGGCGGCTGGATCATGGGTGGACTCCGCGCCAGGTGCCGGCACAGCGTTTGAGATTCTATTCCCGGAAGGTCGCCTGCGACGGAGGCGCTTCCCGTTGCAAAACCTTCAGTGAGAAGTGCCCGTGGCCAGGAAACAGTTCTTCTCGTTGACGATGAGGACGTTCGCAGCGTCTTACGTGATTCTCTCGCCGCACAGGGGGTTATGACGTGCTGTGCGCCGGTTCCGGTCAAGAGGCGCTCGCGTCCGGGCACACGGGCGCGTCACGACCTCCTCCGGAGACATTCGGACTGAAATGGAAATTTGTGTCGTCGCCCCGCCGTGAAAGCAGATGCAGCCCGTCGAATATTGAGCTGTGAAGTTATTCCTGCCGCACTTATAATTGACCGGCAAAAATCGCATTCAACTGCTTATGGCATGGCGGCGCCGCGGACCATCAAGGCTCAGCGGACGAGTGAGCTTCTTTAGCCGCAACCGTCAGCTATCGGAAGAGTGGGAAGAGTATGACTCGGGGAATCAAAGTAGTGGCGCTGGCAGCGTTATGGTTGGTGCCACTCATAACACTTTCCCGTGCGCTCACCTCCGACTGGGTCTCCGTTTGGCAAAAATTCTATTTCCCCGTGTATTGGGGTCCGTTCATGGATCTTCAAACGATTACGAGCGGAGTGAAAACGCAGCAAATGGGTGGCGATCCAATCCTAAGCAACCCGGCAGACCGTTCTCTACGGGTATTACCCTACCCGAAGATTTGGTTGCGCCTGTTCTCATGGATGGGAGTCAACGACGCCAATGTCTCGATTGTGGGAGTGACCTTCTGCGTTTGTTACTTGATCTGTGTCACGTGGCTCATCATCGGATGCAGTAGCGCTTTCGGCGCGGTCGTATTGCTGGCTGCGGGGCTATCCCTAGCGCCGCTCTTCGCCATTGAGCGTGGAAACATCGATCTATTCATCTTCTCCTTGGTCTTCTTCGGGTGCGCCGCAACGAACAGATTCCTCAAGTCGGGGGCTTATTTTGCCGCGGCCGCACTCAAAATCTATCCCATTGCAGCCTTGATGGTGGATGTGATCCGTCGCCCCCTCAAGGCAAGCATCGTTTCCATAGCCGCAGCGCTTTCGGCAGTCGCGTTGTTTGTTTGGCAGCGGCATGACCTCAACGCCATTCGGCACGCAGCGCCGATAAACTCATATTTTTCCTTTGGCACGCTCTCGTTGAGAGAGCAGGCCTCCTATATGAGCTGGAAGGTCCTGGCTTGTAGTTGCTTAGCAGCGGCACTTATCGCCGGAGCCGCCTGGATAACACGGCCGACCCTCGATAAGCCGGTTCTGAACGCAAGGTTGTGGGAGCTGTTCCTGGTATTCGGGGGAATATATGTTTTCACTTTTGCCGTCAGCTCAAACTACAACTACCGACTTATCTTCCTGCTGCCGACGCTTCCCTTAGCAATCGAGCTGGTGCGAACCGGCCTCCACGAACGATGGGGAGTCGTATACATTGCGGCAGTCCTGTTTGCTGAGAATTCTTTCGCGCGCACGATGTATCCCGGTCTTCTGCTAAGCGACATGGCGACATTTGCAGTCTTCTCGATGATCTTGGTGGTTCTTCTGAACAAACTGAAGAGCTTTCTTTTGAGTGTTGTCGCAATGTTTCACACCCCGCTGAGCGTTGCAACCTCCCCCGAGCAGGGAGCGCGCTGAGATGAGAGTGAATTTGTTCTCGCTTGGCCGCCCGGAGGAGAGCATGGTCCATTCTCTAATGAAGCAAGCCGTTTCTGTTCGAATAAACGTGAAACTGGCTAACTCTTTGTGGGATGTCCTTTCAAGTACAGCTCTTAACCACCTGAAGAAGCTCACAAAAGCTTCAGGCACGGTCGGAGCATGAAGCGCATCTGCAGTCGCACGCTTCAAGCTCGCCGCACAGCAAGTTCACGGCCGGGCCAGTGCAACGATGGTCACCTGCGTCTTTGCGTCGTGGAAAATGGTTCGCACGCGCGGACCCGTGAGCCCTGGGTCGCTTGTGGGAAGAAAAACGAAATAATCGTAGTCCGCGGGAACCAGGGAGTTGGGCGTCTCCCAAAAGTACGAACGATCTTTGATGTCATATGGCAGCAGCCACCCCGCCTTGTTCCGGCGGCGGTAGAAATTGATTTCCGGCTCGTACCACCACGTGCCGCCTATGCGAACGTTCGTCAAACCTCGCGGTACGGCATCCTTAGCGATGGTTTCAAATAGTTCGCGAGAAATTACGTCGTAAGCGTTGTAACGGAAATCGGACGTATTAATGGAAAGCGCATAATCAAAAACTACGATCGCCGCAATCGCCAAGCCTCCCGCTTTCCAATAAACGCGAGGAGATCGCTCTAAGATTTCTCGGCCTGCGAGCAACGCGCCAATCGTGAACAGGGGAATAAAGAACAGACAGTAGCGGCTGAACGGATAGTTGATCCCAACGATCACGTGAAGCAGGAATATTAACGCGACCGAAGTGACCGCCGCTCCGGCATACAAGCGGCTCTGCGCATTTTGTTTCGTTCTGGCTTCGGCTGTTGCGCGCGAGGCGAGGATCAGTCCTAGCGTCACAAAAGAGAACAGAATTGGTAATAAAACATGCACGCCCAGGTCCGAAACTCTCGCCGGCCAGCTCCCCGGGGTGGGGGGAACCGCGCCAAGGCTGGCGTGGACATCATCGGTCCACTTATAGAGAAACGACGCATTAAACGTCTCGCGAAGTGCGTCCGCCACACCGCCCATGTTGGTCTCGACATGCACGGGACGCACCTGAATCAAGAACGGCCAAAGGATGGCGAGACCGACAGCCACACCTGGAAAAATTAGATGCCGGGCAAGAACTCGGAATCTCGGTTCGCCCCATTTCTTGAACGCCGAAAGGCCTCCAAATGCAACAACCAAAAACGAAAATGCCAGACAGGTCGCAGGAACGATGTTGGTGAAACTCGCAGCCACGGAGAGCGCGAGAAACACGGACGCCATCGCGCATCCCCCGCGCCAACTCTTGTCCTCGGGATTGAAATCGCCCCGATCCAACAGCTTTGTGAAGATGTACATGGCGGCCGCCAAACAAGCCAGACCCAGGCTGTAGCCGCGAGCGGCGGGCAAAAAGTCCAGGATCTGCGGGTTGAAACTGAGCAGTGTCACCGACAGCGGTAACAGCACGCCGTCGCCAAAGAGCTTTGCGCACAGCAAATAGGTGGCGAGCAGATATGCCGCCGCACCAAAGAGACTTGGCGCGCGCAGGGTGAATTCCGTGACACCCAGGACCCACACGAAGGGTTTCGCCAAGAGCGTGAATAAAACGTGATTGGCGGGGTCGTAGAACAATACGTGGTAGACGCCCCGATCTAGGAAGAGTTGATAGGTCGTCGCTTCATCGTGTGCAATTGACTGCGTGCGTGCGCGATAGGCAGACAAGCCAAAAGCAAATAGCAAAATCACGCCTGTCAAACCCCGGGTGAGGAGAACGCGGATCTTCATCAGGATTCAGGGCTCAGCGCTGGCAAGTGGCAATACATCACGCGCTGGAAACCGATCGGCAACCGACGGTTTTGAATAGCTCCTCCGAAGCAAGACCGGACGAAATGATACCGCGACTTTACGCGGCCTGAATAGACCCGACTTCCGAATATTTCCTCTCAAGACCATTCGTAGCATACCAACCAACTTGCACAGCACTCAGTGCTTGTGCGAACCGGTACTCGAAAGGGCGAAGCTGCGCTCGGCATCAAGCCAGCGTAACTTCGCGTTGGTCAAAACTGGCACGAGCTGATGACCATGCCCACAAGCAATCTCTCCTCTACAGTTTCTTGGGCATCTCCGAAGATACCGGTGCCCCGGCCGATGCAACTGCCTTAGGAGGGGAAGTAGTCCCAGTTCGTTCGTCGGAGGTTTGTGAAAAACGCAGGGTACGAATTGAGGCAGTCCATAGAGCGGAGACCCAGACTGCTACGTCAACAGGTATGAAGTAGAAACGGCCTCTCAGTATGTTTCGTCCAGCTCGAATGAAAGTCCATTTGCTCAGATGCACGTAAAGACGAACCAGCGAGCTTTCGGCCGGAGAATACCAGTAGCTTTCCCGCAACTCTTTTGCGGCAAGTTCTTTCAGAGTGTCTTCTTGTATGGAGATGCAACGACTCTCTGCAACAAAGTGGGTTTCCCAACCAGATATTCTCATCCTTTGGCAGATGTCCGAATCCTCATGATGGCGTCGAAAACGAACATCATAGCCTCCGATAAGGTCAAGGGCTTCCTTCCGAAATAAGACAGCGTGCCCGGGAGCGAATTGGGAAGGACCCGATTGTTCTCCAAATTTTGTTTCTAGAAACCTCATACGCCAGCGCGTAAGAATGCGATTTGGTTTATGGGGAACGAGGCGCGCATAGCAGGCGCCTATTCCGGGATGGTTCGAAAGATAGTTCTCGCAGGTCGCAAGCCAGTCGGGGTCAGGGAGAACCTGTGTGTTGATGCATGCCAGAAGCGGTGAATTTGAACATGCAATAGCTGCATTCCGAGCGGCCGAAATCCCGACGTTCTGAGGAAGGCGAAGAAGGCAAATCAGAGCCGTAGATTGCGCCCAATTGGGCAGAGTAACAGGTTCATGAGAGCCATCGTCCACGACGAAAATTCTTGAAATGCGGTGGGTCTGCTTTAGGCAAGCAGAAAGAGTTGCTGCGAGAGCTTCTGGTCTCTCGTCGTGGACGGGAATGACAACATCCACAGCAAGTGGCCTATTATTTTCCTGGTGGGTCATCGGTAAGGCCAACGCTTTATTGCCCCCGCTAAGTTCGTCCCAGAACTTGCGCGAACAATGATCGAGTCTTCCTCCGCCTCATTTCTCGCTCACTGCGAGAAGTCTTGAACGGACTGAGTATAGAGCTTCGGCCAAAGAGGAGACAAGACGCCAGACTCTCGGAACTGACGAACTACATTAGTGTGACGCCAATGTCGTCATGTACCAGGCTCGCTCAGCAAGTACACCAGATCGCTCTAGGTTTTCGCAGGACGCATGTAGCAAGTTAGCGTGATGCCCCTTTCGGAATGAACCATACTCGGTAATAATCATAAGTCTCGGCGCAAGCTAAATTATGAGAATCTCATCTGCTTTATCCTCAGGTCGCCTACGAAAAGGCCCGCTAGTTGACTTTGGCACTTTCGTGGTGGGTGCCTTTCTCGCTTACCAGGCCGCCGAATACGTGATCAAAGGCGATTTTACAGGCCTGGCTTACGTAGGCATGGCGATCGTTGGCGGCGCGATTGTCATCGGAATTCTCAATAACTGGCGCAACGGGGTCTATTTTTTCCTATGCTGGCTATTGTTTGAGGACTTTGCGCGGAAATTCCTTGGCAACAACATGGCGATCTATTTTGCCAAGGATTTTCTGGTGCTCGTAGTATTCATATCTTTCTTGACGGCCATCCGGCGAAAGGAAGTAACAACTTTCCGCCCTCCCTTCCTCGGGCCAGTGCTTGTCTTTGTGTGGTTCGGCGTCATCCAGGTATTCAATCCAGCCTCAACGAGTATTTGGTACGGCCTCATGGGCTTCAAATTATTCTTTTACTACGTCCCCTTGGTTTTTCTAGGCTACTCGCTTATCAATTCCGAGGCTCAATTGCGCCGTTTTTTTACAGTCAACGTGGTTCTTGCTCTCGTAATCATTTCACTTGGCATCGCGCAGTCCATTCTTGGTGCATCCTTTCTGAACCCAGCGCAGCCTGCTGAAGACATCCGATTATTAAGCAATCTTTATCGCGTTTCTGCGTCCGGCGCCATCGCCTACCGGCCCAATTCAGTATTTGTCAGCGCTGGGCGCTACTCGAATTTCATAATGGTGGCCTCGCTGCTTACCCTTGGGTTCAGCGGCTACCTCCTCCTCCGCCAGAGGCGAGGGAGAATGCTCGCCTTCGTCGCCATTGCAGTGACTGCCGCCGGGGCATTCCTGACTGCATCCAGGGGCTCGTTCATGTGGGGGATGATCAATGCATTGGCAACAAGTGCTGCCTTTGTCTGGGGCGCCCCCTGGCGAGAGGGCGAGGCCTTGCGCATTTTTCGTGCCATTCAGCGGGCTGCGCTGGGGATTGCGTTGGGCATCGTCTTGCTCTTCTACGCTTATCCTGATGCTCTCCTTTCGCGGCTCGCCATTTACGAAGAAACGCTCATGCCCAACAGCGAAACGAGTGAATTGATGCACCGTGGCTGGGACTATCCCGTACAGAACTTTCTAGTCGCCTTCTACTACGACCGGTGGCCCTACGGCTATGGCATCGGGACCACCGCGCTCGGCGGGCAATACGTCGCTCGTTTTTTTAATGCGAAGCCGAGCGTCATAGGAGTCGAAAGTGGATATGGGACTCTTATCGTCGAGATGGGGATCGGCGGCCTGGTTCTGTGGGTCGTTATGAGCCTGGCGATTACGTTCTCCGCCTGGAAGGTGGTTAAGAAGCTAAAGGGATCTCCCTGGTTTCCGTTGGGTTTTGTTATTTTTTGGTATGCTGTGTTCCTACTTTTCCCTGCCACTTTTGGCGGCATCCAGGCTTACGAAGATTTCTTGTTGAACGCATATTTCTGGCTTTTGCTCGGGGTGTTGTTCCGACTACCCACCGTCGCCCTCTCGGCACAATTTGCGGCTAACGCCCCGGCCGCCCAACCTCGAGGGCGCTTGATTCGCTAACTTGCAACTTGTCGCGGTTTCTCGTTTCGTCGAACACCGAAGCATGGAGCATGCTCTCGCCGAGTTCCTCGAGTGTCTTGCTCGCATCTGCGATTTCTCTGCGAAATCCGCTTTTCCCTCCAGCGCGTCGAGAATCTCGACGCTTTCGTGAAGGTCATGCCTTTGCTTGCGAAGAACAGATACCCGGCCTGCGCGGAAGGAGGACTTCCTGGGTTAGTGCACACATCTTGGTTTTCAAAAGTTTCGGTACAACACGCAATAATCGCTGGGGACGATTTCAGATTAACCAACCTGGTTGATTTTGGCCTTGGGCCTTTTTCGAGAAAGCCCTCAATTTCGACGATCTCCCCTTTGTGCCAAGTCTTCTGGTAAACACACGAAAGGATAAAGAGGTACTCTATTGCGGATGAGACGGATCGATCGCTTGTTCAAGATTCTCGCCAATGAATCATTCACGACCATGGGGAGGATGGATGTACTCCGTGTAGTATGGACACGAAGGGAGAAAAAGAAGACTTTCCACTCGATCCGGCTGCCTGTGGGAGAAATCTTTGTGGACGGAGAAAATGCGGCAATCGACTTCCAGGTTCTGGGCCAAGTGCTTCTGGATGAGGTGTATAGCGAGGTACATCTGCGCGACAAGGTTGTCGTGGATTTGGGCGCCCACAAAGGATATTTCGCGGCGTACGCATTGATGGCCAGTGCAAAGGCGGTCTTCTCCTATGAACTGCAGCCGACGAATTTCGCGTGCCTCTCCCGTTTTGCAGAGACCGCCCGGCTACAGGGGAAGATAATCGAAGTAATTCAGGCGGCTGCGGGTGCAGTCGATGGCGAACTGACTCTTTACACGAGTCACGAATCCTGGCGTCATACCACGATTGCCGGACAGATCGAAGTTTCAGGCGGAAAGCTACAGGTTCCTTGCAACTCCCTGAAAACCATTTTGGCAAATGTGCGGAAGAGGTTTCCAGAAGAGAATCTCATATTGAAAATCGACGCCGAGGGCGCTGAGTGCCCGATCCTGCTCCAGACCCCGAAAGAATGTTTTGCCTCAATTCGAGAGGTTGTATTCGAATATCACTCTTTCGCAGATTGTGGTTTGCACGACATCCTCACAAAAATCAAAGCGTTTGGCTTTGAATACGCGGCATGCGTCAAAGAAGGAGATCTACATATCTTGCGTCGGCGGGATGTGTCTTCGCTAGCCGCAGCCACCTCGGATTCAAACAGTCCGCGCAAGAACTAAATGGCCCAATAGCTCAAGAATAATCCGAAGGTTGAAATGTTTTTTCAACTCTTCCACCTCGGGAGGTGGGAAACGAAATAGAAACAGCGGTCAACACTTTTGATAGTTAGTTCCTCTGCGATCGCCAGAACCCAGCCACCTTGGAACTCTCTGGCGAAAACAGTACGCCCACAACTTGCAGTCAGCAAAAGGTCATTGCGAGTTATGGATCGATGCATTGGTCTTTGAGCTGGCTCTCGGCGAACGCGAAGTGCAATTGCGTACGCCAGTGTGGCAATTCTGAGTCAAACACGTGCTTCAGGCGCGAATTCGATAGCACAGAATAGGAAGGACGGCGAGCCCGAGTAGGATACTTTTCTGTTGTGATGGGAGTGACGAAACGTGCGACTAACGGTTGCCCGCCCGTCGCTTTGGCAAACCAGGAAACGCCCTGAGAAGTTCGAGAGGCTTCCTCGAGAATTGCCTTCCCAAATTCGAACCAGCTGGTCTCGCCCGTGGCTGTCATATGGTAGATCCCGGTAGATTTCGAAAATTCTTCCTCACCATGTTTGAAGAGTTGCGCCAAAATTCTTGCGGTGCCTTTGGCGATCTCACGACTCCAGGTAGGCGCGCCAAACTGGTCGCGCACTATCCTCAATTCTTCGCGCTCTGTGGCGAGTCGCAAGATCGTGAGTAGGAAGTTTCGCCCTCTCGTGCCATACACCCAGGCCGTTCGAAAGATCAGGTGTGGAAGTCCTGCATCTTGGATGGCCTGTTCCCCGGCAAGTTTTGTCTTTCCGTAAACGTTTATCGGGTTCGGCGGATCATTCTCGTCGTATGGAAGGGTTTTCGAACCGTCAAATACGTAATCCGTAGAGTAATGCACCAGGGCCGCGCCGATCCTTTTCGCCTCTTCGGCCATCATTGCTGGAGCATCCGCGTTGATGACGCGAGCTTCCCATTCTTGTGATTCCGCCAGATCCACGGAAGTATAGGCAGCTGCGTTGACGATCACATGCGGCCGAGTGTCCCGGATTGCTCGGCGAAGCTGATCAGGTTTCGAGAGATCTAACTGATGGCGATCGAATGCGGTCACCTCTCCCAGGCGCGGCAGAATCGCAGCTAGTTCGGCACCAACCTGGCCGTTCTTTCCAGTCAGCAGTATCCTGTGCTTCATTTACCTTTATATTGTGGCAGAGATTCCCTGGGAATCTTTGCTAGGGTGGGAAGTTTCGCGTCTTTCTCCGAGACCAGGGGATCTGAATTACCCCAGGAGATTTTGAGGTCAGGGTCGCTCCACAACACGCCGCGCTCATCCTCCAAATCATAGAAGTCGCTGCACTTATATAGCAACTGGACTCTGTCGGTTAGCGCTAGGATGCCGTGCGCAAACCCTATTGGAATGTAGATCTGGTTCTGCTGTTTTGCGGAGAGAAGCACACTAGTCCATTTGCCGAAGTGAGGCGACCCCTGCCGGATATCTACCGCGACGTCGAGTGCCTCCCCCTCTACGACTCGGCATATCTTTGCTTGCGGATGATGCAATTGATAATGCAGGCCTCTCAGGGTGTCTTTCCTCGAACATGAATGGTTGTCTTGTACAAAAGAATCGATAATGCCAAGTTCTCCGAATTTCATGAGGTGGTAGGTTTCCGTGAAAGTACCACGCGCGTCCCCAAAGACTTTCGGGCGCAGTTCCCAAACACCTGGAAGTGAAGTCTCAATTCTCTGCAAGAAAGTCTCGCTGTCCGATAGCTCGGATACCACCGTGACAAAACTGGTACAAGACTTTACCAGAATTCGGCAACTGGCCGCGATTGCTTGAGATTAATGGGGCGGTCTTGGAGCTGGCTGTGCAATCGCTCGGAGAGATGAATTTCGATTCTCGTAATACTTTTCGTAATAGGAGCGATACTCACCGCCCTTCACTCCTGCTAGCCAATCCCCGTTGGACTTGTACCAATGAATTGTCTGTCGCACTCCTTCGTCGAGTGAAATCAGCGGTTTCCAGCCTAGCTCGTCTTCTATTTTCTTACAATTAAGGGCGTAGCGGCGGTCGTGGCCGGGACGATCCTCCACGTAGGAAAGCAAAGTTTCTGGCTTGCCAATTGCGCGAAGAAGGCGCCGCGCCATCACTAGGTTCTCCTGCGTATCAAGACTGCCGATATTGTAAACCTTGCCGAGCCGACCGCGCTCCAGGACCGCTAGAATTCCGCGGCAATTGTCTTGGACGTGCAGCCAATCGCGTTGTTGTTTTCCATCACCGTAAATGGGGAGAGGCTTGTCATCGAACGCGTTGGTGATCATGAGCGGCAAAAATTTCTCCGGAAACTGGTACGGACCATAGTTATTCGAAGAACGCGTAATCAATGCCGGGAATTTGTACGTGCGCACATAAGAACGCACCAACAGATCGGAGGCTGCCTTTGAAGCCGAATAAGGGCTGCTGGGTTCCAGGGGCGAGTTTTCGTCCGCGAAGGTCCCTGGCGCCAAGTCGCCATACACCTCATCGGTGGAGATATGGACGAAACGTTCGACACCGATTTTTCGAGCAACCTGGAGGAGAATGAAAGTGCCTGTGACATTAGTTTCAATCGCGGCTCCCGGCTCGTAGATGCTGCGATCCACGTGGGACTCGGCCGCAAAGTGAACCACGACATTGCAGCCGCGCATGGCCGCTTCAACCGCAATGGCATTGCAGATATCCCCCTTCACAAAATGATAGTTCGGATTCTCGGTAACGGTCTTAAGGTTTAGAAGATTTCCGGCGTAGGTCAGCTTGTCGTAGTTAACGACTGCGTAGTTCCTACCGAGTCCCAGGACGTGTTGGATGAAATTGGAGCCGATGAAGCCCGCGCCGCCCGTTACAAAGATCTTCACTGGCCCATGCCCTGCCGAGTAGGAATCGCGGTGTGATTTCCGTGTGGCATTTTATTTGCGCCTGTCTTCGCGACGAGAGTGTTGGCGCGAAGCAAGGAGTCGAAGGTGCCGGCGTCCGTCCACCAACCATCGAGAATTTCATAGCTCAGCTTGCCTTCTTGAATATACAGATTGTTGACGTCTGTGATCTCAAGCTCACCTCGTGCCGAGGGCTTCAGGCACCGAATTTTCTCGAATACCGTGGCATCGTACAGGTAGATGCCAATCACCGCATAGTTGGATTTGGGAACTTTGGGCTTTTCTTCGATGCCAACCACGCGATTGCTTCGAATTTCCGCCACGCCGAAGCGATGCGCATCAGTCACTTCTTTTAGAAGAAGTTTCGCGCCTCCTTTCTGCTTCTTGAAGTTCCCAACAGCTTGGCAAATATTGGTCTCGATGATGTTGTCGCCCAAAATGACACAAATGTCTTCCCCGTCCGCAACATACTCCGCCAAGCCGAGCGCCTCTGCGATCCCGCCTTCCCCTTCCTGATACGTGTAGTTCAAGTGCTTTAACCCAAAGTCGCGGCCATTTCCGAGCAGCCGCAAGAATTCGCCGGCGTTTTTCCCCCCCGTGACTAGAAGAATCTCTTGAATCCCAGCGTTTACAAGGGTTTGAATGGGGTAGTACACCATCGGCTTATCATAGACAGGGAGCAAATGCTTGTTTGTTACTTTGGTCAGTGGATTTAGGCGGCTTCCTGTACCGCCAGCAAGCACGACGCCTTTCATAGGTCTACTGTTCCCCCATTCTCCGATATGAGTTGCCTAGTGGCTCCCACACGCATGGATTATCGCTTTCAGAGGAGTCAGTCGCAAGCTCGAATCACCAGTCTTGACCTAGGCGAGTGGCGCGGATGGATTCGCGATCGGAGCTCGCAAGCAACACACGCAATGAGGCTCCTCGTTCCATCGATTGGTGGTCCCTTATTTAGGTTTTTTGAAGCTCCAGCCCCTCGATTCGGCGATGCCGCAATGTGGACCACTGCCGCGGCGCTCGGAGCCTCTGGGGTGCTCCTCCTGATTCAGGGAAAAGGATCAATCTGGACAAGGGTCCTTCTTTTCGGTCTGCTTGGTATCACGCCTGGTGCACGTACCCACGCACGCTTTGGAGACTCTCTTACCGTCCCCTGCTCACTATTCGGGATCTTATTCCCCTACCTCGAACAAGGCTAATCTCCCACCAAACCCTGTCGGGTCTGACTCTTTATGTATCCCCTGAAGGATATCGATGCTGGAATGCACCGCTCCCTTGCACGCCGTATTTTGGCAGGACGGTTCGCCTACATCGCCCGGAGGACATTCGCTTGACTTCGAATCAGAATGGCCACGACTACAACTGCTTAACCCGAACCGATAGAGTCGGCGTTCCTTCACTTCGGCGGGGACTTGCGCATGCATTCTACTTCTCCACAAGAAAGTTACCCATGATGAGCGCATCCATCCCGGAACTGAAAAAAGTTCGAATGGCCTCGGTGGGTGTGTGGACAATCGATTCACCGCGTAAGTTGAAAGAAGTGTTCATAACGACAGGCACTCCAGTGCGCTTGCCAAACTCGTCAATCAAATGCCAATACAGCGGATTGATCTCTTTCTCGACGGTCTGCGGCCGCGCGCTGCCATCCACGTGAGTAACCGCAGGAATGACGCCGCGCTTTTCGGGGCGCACCTGCGCGGTAAGAATCATAAATGGCGAATCTGTCGCACTCTCCAGATACTCTCCCGCTGCTTCCTTTTTGAGCGAAGGAGCGAATGGCCGCCACCACTCGCGAAATTTTACGGCGTTATTCACTTTGACATTCATCTCGGGATCACGGGGGTCCGCCAAAATCGACCGGTTGCCAAGCGCCCGCGGGCCAAATTCCATGCGTCCCTGAAACCATCCGAGAATCTTTCCGTTCGAAAGAAGTTCTGCTGCCGTCGATGCCGCATCGGCCAGGTGGGCGTATTTCAACTTATAGGTCTTCAAGGCGGCCTCGATCGAATCGTTGCCGAACTCAGGTCCGAGATACGCATGCCGCATCGCCTCTATCGGCAGGCGGCCACCACAGTCGAGGAAGGGCGCAAGTGCCGCCCCTAGCGCGACGCCATCATCGGAAGCGGCAGGCTGCACGAAGATCTTGTCAATCAATCCGGAGGCTAGGATCTTGCCGTTGGCTTTCGAATTAAGCGCCACCCCGCCCGCCAAGCAAAGATTGCGACTGCGCGTCTTTTCAATGGCCATACGTACAACGCTCATCATCGCGCCTTCACAGGCGGCCTGCACAGCATAGGCAATACTCTTACTACGGTCGTCAATCTCGCTCTCTGGAACGCGAGCCGCGCCGAGTTGCCGAACCAATTCCGAAAGCGGCGCGCCTTCGTTGGCCATGAGGTGCTTCGTATGCACACGGTAAGGATCAGCGTCCTGATCGATGAACGCGCTCAAATCCAAGCCCGGCTGGCCATAGGGCGCAAGACCCATCACTTTCCATTCGTCGCTGTTGGGCCGAAACCCCAGATATTCCGTGAACACGCTGTAAAATAACCCCACGGAGTCAGGAAAAGGAATCGTCAGGACATGGTCAAGCGCGCCGTTTTTTCCATGCCAGATGGACGTAGCTTCCCAAGCTCCGCGCCCGTCGACCACGACGACTGCGGACTCGTCGAACCCTGAATACGCGTAAGCACTGATTGCGTGTGCCAGATGGTGGTCTACGTACCGCATACGTGCTCTTACCGGACCAAAACGGTGCGCGAAGGGTTTCGCCCCTCCCTCTTGATGCCACATGCTCAGAAAATGCAGGGTCGTGGTCAGAAGGTTCAGATAATTGAGCTGCAGCTTTCCCGTGGAAAGGCATTTTAGGTCATGACGGAATCCGGGACCGGCGGTCGTCCAGCCAAAACACACCTCATCGAGTTGGTCAGGGCGAACCCCTGCATATTCCAAGCAAGTCTGAATGGCCAGGTACGGAAATCCTGCATCGTGTTTGACCCGGCTGATCCGTTCTTCGGCAACGGCGACGACTAGGCTGCCGTCGCGCACAATGCAGGCCGAGGAATCATGCATCTTGGTGTAGTTGATGCCGAGCGTGATCATTCAGGAATCCGATCCTTCTTGCTTTGGCGTTGCCGCACAGGAGCTTCGAGTTTCAATATGAGTCGCGTACGGATCGCTGAATCTAATAGGCAATTCACGGCGCAGGCTTCTCTTGTCGCTCGACGTGGTTTGGCACCGGAAAGGGGAGGAATTTTCGCCGCAGGTTATTGTAGAACGCCGAGCGGGAGAGCCTATACCTCCAGCGATAGTAGGCGCCCGCGGGCATTACTAAGGCAGGAATGAGCCGCATGCAGGTAAAGAGATGCTGCCTGAAGGATGCATCGCCGTGAAGAACGCGCATTATTCTCAATTCGGTGGACACCGTCTCCCAAGGAAATCCGCTGTCCAGCACGAGACGCAAAAGGTCTGCTTCGACCTGCACGCACTCTACGATGATCCTTGCGATTTCGCCGGGTAGTCCGTGTTCCCTCAATTTTGCGCGGAGGGATTGTGCCAGGACAGCAAGAACTTGCTGCTTCCCGCGAATACTTTTGGCGTCTCCCTTCGGAAGCTGAAATAAATTCTTATCATGAAGACGATAGAAAGTGAGTGATTCGCGCAAGATCATCACGTCGGCAAACAGCCCGGCAAGCGTAAACAAATATTCGTCCGCTTCAAACGTCAACCCTTCCGGAACAGGTCCGATCTGGCGGAGAATCTCTCTCCTATAGGCCATGCGGCTAGTACCCAGGAAGCCTTTCCGTGTGCGGAACGCCTTAGCTCCTTCCAAGGAGGTAATCCGAAAGCGCGTCATGTCGCGGGGGGACTCAGTCTGTTGTCTTCCATCCGGATATACCTGCGTAACTCCATGCCCCACCAACCCGACAGCCGCATTCGCGGCGAATGCGGTGGTGATGGCAACTAATTTGCCTGGCGCCCACCAGTCGTCTCCATCCAGGAATGCAACGATCTCCCCTCGCGCTTCAGGAATTCCAGTGTTGAATGAGGAAGCTTGTCCGCCATTGGGTTTGTGTAGAAGGCGCACTCGGGGCTGAAATTTACGGACAAGTTCGGGGGTGCGGTCAGTCGAACCGTCGTCCACCACGAGAATCTCCAGTTCCGATGCCTGAAACTTCTGCTCAAGCACGCTCTTGATGGCTTCCTCGATGAAAGACTCGTGATTGTAAGTGTCGATTAGAGCTGTGACGATCGGCCTAGACATTTTGAGTCCCGTCAAACTCCCGGCTGCGGAATTCCAGACTTTATCCGAGGGCTAGCGCCCCTTGTTGTGCGGATGCTCAAAGAGAATCCCCCAGCTGCTCTCACGGCATGAAGAGAACGCCCAGGCCGGCGGTTTCCATGGACGCGCCGGTAATCGCAATAGGCGGCAATCCTTGGTTCAAGTCTTCGATAATTTCACGGTGCCGGTAATGATGCTTGATTTCGCTCCAGAATCTGCTCACCTGACATTCCGTTTCTTTCTTGTACGTGACTATGTCGTGAAATGCCACGATTCCGCCACTCCGCACCAGCGGCGCGTACATTTCGAAATCGCGCTGCACCCCAGGGTAGGTGTGGTCTCCGTCAAGAAATAGATAATCGAGCTGCTCACCTTCAAGAATGCGCAGGACGTGTTCCTTTGTATCCTGGGAATGCGAATCTGCCCTGATGAGGTGGAGTTGTTGGCCGGCCTTCGGAAACCTGCGAAAGAGCGGAGTTTTACGCCGGGGATAGCCCCCGCCAAATCGTCCCGAGGGTAAGTCTACGCTGATTATCTTAGCATCAGGAGGAGAAACGGCGCAGAGGAGGAGGAGAGTACCTCCATAGTTTGTTCCAATCTCGAAACTACGCTTGGGCGCAGCGGCCTGCAGAAGTTTACCCAGCTCCACGATCTCAGACCGTACCTGCGCCATCAGAACTGGGCGGTCAACACAGTAATCAATGGCCTCTTCGAGAGTTTCCGGCCGGCTGCCGAAGGCCAGCTCGCTGTAGCACTTGATATATCGGAAGCCCTTCAGAAGAAGTTTCGCCATAGTCTGCTAAACCATCACCGGAGCGAATGTGGTTCCATAAAAAACCGGCTCGTTTTGTGTGCCCGGGCGGGGCGCAGCATTTCTTTGCTTTTTAGTTTCATTCGTCAACTGGGGCATTTTTGGGTGTTAGTCGAAGCAAGAATTCAAGCTTCTCCTGAGGAGAGCTGTCAGCATTCCCAAACAACGTTTTCTTTTCTCGAAGCAATTGTGGAACGATACCCACCATGTGAATCAGTGTCGCTATGCGATCCTTCGCAATTTGCCACCGCAACCGGATCACATCTCTTGCCAACGCAACCGTTGAGACCATCCAGGTGTGGACTGCATAGCGTAGGGGAAGCAACTTGGTCGCAACCAGAAGACGGCCCCTTAGTATTCCGCAAAAATTGAGGCGCGCCCCCTCCCCGGATCTTCCCGAACTTCCCACGCGGTGCCAGCAAATCGCATTCGGGACGTATACCGTCCTCCAGCCATGTATCCACGCTCGCCAGCCAATCTCGACGTCTTCGTATCCGAGTGGCAACCGGTCGTCAAATCCGCCTAACTCCTCAAACAGCGTCCTGCGCACCATCATGCAGGCCGCCGAGGCCATGAATACGTCGGTCTGCTCAGTCACGTCCTGCTGATAGAAGTATAGCCCAGGCACCAATTCCGTAAAAGAATGCGGGCTCGGCCGTACATTTGTCAGCCGTGCCGCCAAATGACCCCGGTGAGTACCATCCCAGTTGAATTGCATCCCGTCGGACGCAAAAACTTCGTCTTCCTTGTCTAGCGGCTCCACCAACGCAGCCACAAATCCCGGGTCGAATCGCATGTCATTGTTCACAAAAAGCAGCAGATCGCCCGCGGCAATCGCCGCCCCCCGATTCAGTGCCGGGGCGAGGCCAAGATTGTTCTCGAGAGCTAACCACCTGGCTTGAAAGGTCCGAGCTACTTCTTCGGAATCGTCCGAAGAGCAATTATCCACAACGATGATTTCGAGTGACTTGAACGATTGCGACAAAAGCGTCGGCAAGCAGAGTCGGAGATGCTCTGCACCATTCCAATTGACAATGATCACAGAAACCCTAGGCTCCCTGCTCATGAAACTTCACCTTGCCTGATTGAATCTCTAATGATTTCGTACGGCCCGGGGATACAATGCCGTCTGTGAAAGTCCCGAGATGGCTATGACCGCATCCCCCGTTGAATCTGCACGCTTAAGTCACACTCGGGACGAAGGCCAACCTGAATGGCACAATCTAACATCGTCCCTACTCTAACGGGGAGCTTTCCCCGATTACAATCTTTATGGAAGCGGCATCGTCTATTTATCTGCCTGGCTACGGGCGTCTGGCTGATTTACCTCGCCTTCCTGCCGCCTGGTATCTATTCGGTTGACGGAAACTCAATGCTGGCGGTCAGCGAGTCGCTCATCACCCAACACAGCCTTGGCGTACCAGTTGGCCTCGGTGTAGTAGGGCGAAATGGCCTAACCTTCTCGAGTTGGTATCCCCTTCTTTCTCTTCTTGCGGTGCCACTTGTCTACGCTGCTTCAATCCTGAGCCGGTTCGCTCAACTTCCTCTGCACTACGTGGCTGCTATATTTTCGTTGGTGCTGTCGGGAGTATTCACCGCCGCGACTTCTAGTCTGGTCGCCGCTCTCTCGGTTCGCTTGGGTTGTTCTCTTCGAGGAGCTTGGCTGGCTGGTTTGAGTTTCGCCTTTGGCACTATTGCCCTGGTGTACGCCCGCACTTTTTTTGCAGAACCTCTTCTCGCCCTGCTGACCGTCGGGGCCATGTATTTGGCCTTTGGGAGATCACGCACGGAAATCAGTAGCGCCGCATGTCTCGCGGCACTTGCCGTCCTGGCAAAGCCGACCGGCATCGTCATCGGTCCGATTCTTTCGGTATACTTGCTCGCTAAACGCGAAAATCCTCGGGCTTGGCTTCTTCCGTTCTGCGGCTCTCTCCTTGGCTTCGCACTCTACGCAGGTTACAACGAATGGCGCTTCAGCAATCCCCTGACCTTCGGGCAGTCTTGGACATTCAGCCTGTCGTACATTCCTCAGGGAATTACCGGACTCCTGCTTAGCCCTGGCTTCGGCCTGCTCTGGTATTGTCCTGTCCTGGTTCTTGCCGCCCTCGCTTTTCGGCTCGTTGCCCGATCTTACTTTCTCGAAGCGCTCACTACGGTGGCAATCTTTATCGCTTTTCTCTTGTTGCACTCGGCTTGGGCAAGCTGGCAAGGGGGTTGGTCCTGGGGACCTCGTTTCCTACTCCCAGGCTTGCCAGGCCTTTGCGCTTTGATGGGCTCGCTCACCGGCAACCGAAGGAGATGGCTCGTCTTGTTTTCACTTCTCGGATTTTTGGTCAATTCGCCGACTCTTCTCTTCTTCTACGAAAGGTGCTTCGCGGAGCTCAACGAACAAGGAGTTTCATTCGATCGCGATTTGGCTTGGTCGATGAACTATGCTCCGCTTCTCCAAGGTTGGCCAGCGGCTATCTGCACCGTGAAGGACGCTTCCCGGCAAGATGTCAAAGAACTTTTCAACAACCGTGGCGCTCCGAGCGCCACCATCGCAAAATCGCGCGCACTTCGAATCGTTGCTGTTTGGTGGTGGGTTCTTCCAGTCGCCAACCTGTCACGATGGGTGGGCCTCTTGGTCGCTATCATACTGGTCGTGATCGGCTCGTTGATTCTCGCGCGGGCGGCTCCTTCCCAATCCGAATGACCCTGTAGCTTCCGGAACCTCCGGGTACCGTCGCCGCAGCTTTTCGTGCTTCTTCTTGATTCGTCTGTCCAGCCGCCTGTGTTCTGCCGGGCTGATCGGCCTTATCGGAATACCGTCCACCATCACGGGTTCGGGTTTTTTCTTGCTAGGCATGCCCGTCCTCCCGCACTGTGCTCTCGACACGCGGAGCGGACGGCATCGGACCATTTAGTTTGCGGCTGGAGTGGACTCCTTCGGCTTTCTTGGGCGTTTTCTTCGGGCGCTTGTTCCCGGGAAGAAATTGCACCAACGGTGGTTTCCCTTCCAGTTTGCGCTCACGTTCGACGCCGCGCATCAATTGACAGATTTCGTCGTTGGTTAGGGGCTCGTCGGAGAGCCAGACGTTGAATTCTTCCTCGAAGCGGGACTCATCGTCTTCTTCCAGCTTGCGCATTTCGAGCATGAATTGCAGGTTGATGATGGAACGACGGCGTTCGAGACCAGCCATGGACTTATGGTAAGTCTCCATGAAGAGTTTGGGAGATTTCTTCAGGCGCTGAACTCCCCGAACGGCTTCGTCAATGCCGTGGTTTACCAGATACAGTGCTTCATACAGATGTGCTTTCTCCATGACTGAACGTCCTTTCGGCGGCAAAGTGACCGCAAGTTCGGAGGTTAATTAGGCGCGTCGAGGCACACTTCCTCGATGCAGTCGAGAACCGACGTGCGTGGACAACCGGATTTAGTTCACAGGATCTACGGTGGAGGATGCGCGACGCGCAGAGGAATGGAGCGTGCGATGGAAACGAAACGGAGATGGGCGGTTTGCACCCAGGGGTCAAACCCGCTACTTTCTATTCCAGCCATCGTTGCCTCTAATCCAGGCGACTTTGGTCAGGGGCGCGTTAGTGTTACTAGCACTGGCGCGTCCCGTTCACTCACTTCTTCGCTGCCTTGCTCGCCTTCTTCTTGTACCGCGTCTTCCTGCCGTTCACTATCTTCGGCAGAATCTTGCGAACCTTCTCGATGTCAGTCTCGCTCCACGCGTAGACGCGCGTGTGACCGAGGTGGACAACGGTTGTCGGCGCAGGCACTTTCTTTGCCGCAAGATACCTAGCCAACGTAGCGTGATGCAATCCCAGCCTCTTGGCGGCCTGGCGTGTTGAGAATCCTTTCATTCATCGCCAACTGTCGCAGATAGCTTTAGCTCTGTCAAGCGTTTGTTTTTTTTCGGCCGTCCTATTCGATTCGGAAACTATCTTCCACACTTTCGCGCGCGCCTCGTCAACGCTTCCCGTATAGTCTGGGACAGAAGGCACGGAGCTACCGTGACCTTTCGGGCTTTAAGCGATATCCACCACTAGTAAGAGACAGAAGCGGCGGTGACTGATTTTTCGCTGTGCAACCGAACCCGATAACGCGCGGAATCGCGGCCCTGGCCGCGAAAAGTCCGGCAACAACATGGAAGCCGTGCTAAAAAGAGCCTGCGCGTCTCATCTGGATGGTTCCCGCCGGAGGGGTCACGCTAGACGAAATCTGCACTACCTATAAAGGGCGGGTCCTAGATGCTCATGCTCTCGATGTTAGAAGTTTTTGTTAGTTGGGTAGTCCTCGCCATGACTCTAACTGGAATCGGCTCACTTCTTCTCTCACGTTTCACCGTAGACTTATTCCCCACGGACGCCTTCTGGATGGGGCTCGCGATTTCTGTGGCGGCTCTTGAAATTTGGAACTTCGTTTTCCCTGTCACCTTTTCGATTACGTTGTTCCTCTCTTGCATTGGCCTTCTTGGGCTCGTTCTCAACCGTTCCTTACTGCTGAACGGCCTTAGCGCCGCCTGGAAAAGTTCTCGCTGGATGCTCCTCCTTGGCATTGCGCTTGTCCTCCTCCTCGCTCTTCGCTCCTGCGGGACCTGCGAGTACTACGACACCGGCCTATACGGTGCTCCGGCAGTCCGCTGGATCCAAACGTACCCGGCAGTTCCCGGTCTGGCGAATCTTCATGGAAGACTGGGCTTCAACAGTTCCGTCTTGCTTTGCATCGCCGCGCTGGGACATGGACCCTGGAAGGATTTAGGGTTTCATCTGTTCACCGGCTTCATGCTCTCGGCCATGTGGGCCACGCTATTACCGGCCAGTGCTCGCGTGGTCCGTGGGGCAGCAGCCTCCCCAGCCGACTGGTTTTACACTATCCTCGCAGTCCCTACTTTCTTCTGGACCACGCGCTCCCGCATCGTCGGCACGCAAACCGATGAGCCCGCCACTGTTGTCTGCCTCATCGCAACAGGCATTCTCTTTGAGTACATCTGTCAGCGCGATGGACGAGAGCACCGCACTACTCATGCTTCCCGGCTCGTTCTGGCCACAACTCTGTTTTCCTTGGCCGTAGCATTCAAAGTTTCCACCGCTGTTTTTGCCCTACTCGCTTGGTGCCTAGCCTTTCGCGGGATTTGGTTGCTAGGCCGGTCCACACGTCAACGCATCAAGTACTTAGTTTCCGCTCTGGCACTATCAACCCTGATCCTGCTTCCCTGGTGCGCCCGCGGGATCATCCTGAGCGGGTATCCCTTCTTCCCAGCCACCGTCTTGGTGTTTCCTTTGGCCTGGAAGATCCCATTCTCCGCCGCTAGGTGGTACGCCCTCGGCATTCAATCCTGGGGACGTATGCCCGATGTCCCTTTTCGAGACACGCGAGGTTTTCACTGGCTGGGTGACTGGCTAAATCACGCCTTTCGAAACCGGCCCGCATTCCAAGTGCCGCTGGCAATATCTCTTGCTGGCCTGGCCGCGGCACTGACTGCTCGCTTTCGAGGAAAACCTCGTTCCGCGTCTCCTTGGCTTTCCCTCCTGTTTCCCTCGATCCTCGGCATCATTTTTTGGTTCGCAGCTTCCCCTGACCTCCGATTCGCTCAGTTCGCCATCTGGACTACCGCAGCGACCCTAGGTGCTTGGGGCATCATGTCCCTGGATTTCCAGCTCCGCCGCCCGCAGAGCAACCTCGTACTAGCCGCGCTTGTCTTGTCCTTAATCTGGTGCCTGATCTCCTTCGGCTGGAAGGAACCTCTCTTAGCTCTGCGCGGCGTCCAACAACCGCCGCCTCTACCTAAGCCCATCCTCATCCTTCAACGCACGCTCTCCGGCCTCGCTGTCTACGTCCCCGCCCAAGGCTACCAGTGCTGGGACGCTCCCTTGCCCTGCACTCCCTACTTCGACCCTTCGCTTCGCCTTCGCAACGCCTCTTCCCTCCGCTGGGGTTTTACCTCCGAAGGCCGCGCCGCCGTATTTCAAGTCTTCTGATCGCTCGATTGGAAGTCGATCGGCTCAGAAGTCGTCCTGCCATTACGGTATTTGGCAGCGCTACGAAGTAAGCACCTCTTTAACAATAGCTCCCAGCCTCGTGAGATAGTCCAATTGGATAGTGATTCTGGAATTTCTGTACGTCGGAGATGAGGCGACCGAAGCTCAAGAGCGGTCGAGCGCGGAATTGACGGATCGTTTGATTGACAACCGCCACTCATCGAGGCGATGGAAGTTTCGATAACCCACCAAGAGCGAGCCGAACGCGTTCGTGTAGTACACGACCTTGTGGCGCCAGGTCATTCGCCTAGAATATAGGGGCTGCTCGAGTAGGTGGCGGAAAAATCGCAATCGTCCCGGCGGCGATAAGGCGAACTCGCCAGCTCTGCTCGAAAATGTCCATTGCATTAAGAACGCTCGAAGATCTGGGCAATTCACGTCAAAACCATTTTTCCCGAGCCATTCCTGAACGCCGTCCCTTATCGCCCGAGTTGTGCTCACGCGCCTCTCCAGCCTGGCCTTGCCAGCCGGATCTCCCTCGAAGATGTCGCACCCTGAGGGCGTGTTTAATGCGCAATTCCACATGTTCTCGGGGTGAACGCGATAAACCGTCATGGGCTGGTCGATATACACGATCGGTGCAACGAAGATGACGCAAGCGGAGAGGTGGGCGTCAGCTTGGACAATTAGGCGCTCCGGTATCGGCGACAGACGTTGCAAGACGCTTCGCCGAAACGCCAGCGTGGCGGTCGGATACAGATCGTAGCCCAGAAGGCTCTCGCGATTTTCCGAGAGGAATCCAGAGAGGCCCGCAAGTCCGGTAGCGGGTAGTAGGTCGTGCAAGGTGCCCTGCTTGCAGAGGAAATTGTGGTAGACCATGCCGGCTTCTGGATGCTTTTCGAATTCGGCCGCAACGCGCCGCAGTTTGCCGGGCATCCAATAATCGTCACCGTCGAGGAACACAACGATTTCTCCGCGTGCTCGCGCGATGCCGAAGTTAAGTGCGGAAGCCTGGCCGCCGTTAGGTTTTGAAAAATACTGAATCCGATCGTCATACTTGCGGACGCGATCGGCCGTGTCGTCGGTCGAGCCGTCGTCCACCACAAGAATCTCCATTTGCTCCGGCGGGAAATCCTGCGCGAGAACACTGTCGATGGCTTCCTCGATGAAGTGGCCGCAGTTGTAGGTGTCGATCAAGGCCGTGACTCGAATTGGTGCTGCTTGACTCAAGGGTTCCCTACGGCGAGTAACTTCGTGTTTCAGTGGATACCGCGTCCTGGTTCGCTGTAGCCCGCAGCGCTCTCCGCGTCGCCTCAAGGTATGCACGGCCCCATTTTTGACAGGGCTCCAAGTGATTCCCCTCGGCCCATTCATTCCACGCATTGACGAAAACCAACGAATCGGGCGAAATACCAGAGTTTTCATCGACCGCGATGCGAGAGGCTTGCCGCTCCACGATTTCCCGCAGCCACCGCTCGTAACGTTCCGGGGTCGAGTTCATAAAAATAACTGCTCCGGTTTTTCGCCTCGGACTATTGTCCCAGCCAGGGCAAACGCAGGGTATGCGGGGATATGTGCGAGGCGGTTCAGCCAGGGCCCGCCTGACGAGATCTTCATATTCATACACGACGTTGTCGCGGAATACAGATTCACCTGTTCCGAGTTTGTGGCGATGCCACCACTTCCGACGAAAAATCTGGGAACGCCCCAGCTCCGGCCAGCGGGGTTCAAATTCCAGGGAGGAGTCAAAACCAATATCGCGGGGATCTCCAGATTCGTTGTGGCTTTCGACGCGAACGAGGAAGATGCCTTTAAGCCCGGCGCGCTCCACCTCGCGCCTCCAGAGGTCAGCGGTCCTTAACGGGTCAGGTAGTTCGGATGCCCGATAGACAGCGAGAAACGGGCGGTCCATGACGCGAATATAGCGGGGGTCGAGAAGGAAAGGGATAAGAGCGCGAATGTGCGCCAGATCGTCGGATGGACTGTACCGCTGTTCGAGCAACACTTCGGCATTCGACCCATCCCACCGGCGTGACCAGGGTTCGTTGGCCCAGCAGAGGCAGAACGGAAAATCGGGCTCGCCGCTTCTCCAAATCTCATTCACGGGACGTTCGAGGACTTGGCGCCCATGGAACCAGTAGTGGTAGTAGCAGAAGCCATAGATTCCGTACCTAGCGGCGAGTTCCGCCTGCGCCGCACGCGCTTCAGGCAGGCGCAGGTCATAAAAACCCAGGTCGGCCGGCAAATGGGGTTGATAGTGACCCGGGAGGCGCGGCGTAGCTCGCGCTACACTGATCCATTCCGTGAAGCCTTTCCCCCACCATTCATCGTTCTCGGGAATAGGGTGGAATTGGGGAAGATGGAACGCAATGGCGCGCACGCTTTTCGTCATGGCGTCTCCGCTCGCACGTGAAGGTCGGATTCCATCTCTTGCCTATCATCAGCGTGTATCGGGCCTTTGGGTTTGGTGCTGACAAAAACTTCGCAAAATTCACCAGCGAGGCCTAAGCTCATATCCCGTATCAAAATGGCAGATGTAGTGGTACCAGACGTGCGATAGATGAAGTCGCAGAGTCCCCGCCCCCACTCGGTGACAACCAGCGACCCCTTTTCGTCGATTGGATTGCCATGGTAGTCGGCGGGCTCTAAATACCGTATCTTCCGGTCCTCGCCGCGAGTCGCCCGCACAAGCGTTTCCTTCCACCAGTACCACGGGACGGTGAATATGTGAGCACCACCAGGCTGAAGAGTGCGGGCAATCTCGGAGAAACCGCGCGCGGGGTCGAGGACATGCTCGAACACATCCGACGTGATGACGAGATCGAAGGATGAATCTGCAAATGTCTGTTCTTCCAGGTTTTCGCACCGCGTTCCGTCCTTGAAGCCTCCTGGCGGCACATCTGGAAAAAAGTGGGTGGGCGTGTAATGTGGGCACTCGCGGGCAAGCTTTGTTGAGTAAGGCCCTCCAGGCGATGACTCGTGGATACGTTGGTCGCGCCAAGTAGGAAATCTCATCTCCAGGACGTGGATCAGTGCGCGCCAGCGAGGAATCGACCTGCAGCGAAGGCACAGAAGTTGATCTCGCAGCCATGGGCCAGTTTTTATGAATACCGTGCGAGTCTCACAGATCGGGCATCGCCCCAAGATTGGTCCGGCGATTGCGTATCGAAGGAGCCTTCGGGCACGACCGAGCATCAGTCATCTCCAACCATCTTTTGGTTTGGCCGGGAAACGACTGCGTACCTTCTCGGCGTTGGTTCATTAGGGTGAGCCTCTTTCCCGCTTTTCGTGGAGAATGGGGTGGCATTGAGTAACGTATAAAACAATGGCTCGCACGACCCCTCACGGGCTTGCATCTCCATTTCAGGCAGATCCATCATTGGCAGTCGCAAATCATAAAAGCTCAGGCCAGTCTGTAAGTGCGGTCGGTAATGGCTGGGAAGCCGCGGCGTGGCTTTGGCGACGTTGGTCCATTCCGTGAAGCCTTTCCCCCACCATTCGTCGTTTTCGGGAATGGTGTGGAATTGGGGAAGATGGAAAGGAATGGCGCGAATTACGTGTTGCTCAACCTCAGGCGTCTTGGTTATCCCGTTCAGCATGGCGCTTTCGAGTCTAGAACATCGTGAGTCAATTGAACTGGGCGAATCGATTCACGCTCATCCACGCGAAATCGTCCGCTCAATAATTTCCATGATGCGCGGCGCAGTCTGGCCGATATCGTGACGCTGCGCGACCTTGCGCCTGGCGGCTGCTCCCATTGTAAGACGGCGGTCCGAAGAATCGAACAGGGAAAGTGCGCAGTCAGCCATTGCCATGATGTCAAGATATGGAACGACGAATCCACAATCTCCCTCAACGAATTCGGGTATCCCACCTGCACCCGCAAAACAAACGATTGGCTTCTGGAGCGCTGCTGCCTCAAGGCACACAAGTGGGTAAGGATCCTCCCGAGAGGTGAGCACGAACACATCAGCAGCTGCAAGGTAGTCAGCGGATTTCGATACTACGCCCGTAATCCGTACCCTTTCACCCAGACCCGCCAGGCGAACATCATGTTCGAGCTGCGCAGAGTCAAGTCCCCAACCGCCACCTACCCATGCGAAGTACACGCGGGAATGATGCCGACAGACAGCCTGTGCCAACTGAACGAAAAGATCGGTGCCCTTGCGCCATCCGACTGTGCCACTCCCAGCTACAACGAAGGCGTCCTCCGGTATGTGTAGTTCCTGCAGGACCTGCTCGCGGGTTCGCTTTGCCAGAACCTCAGCGACAGGAATCGACTCGTAAACGGTTTCAATCCGCGCTGCCGGGATTTTATATTCTGCCAGTAGATATTCCCGAGCAGCTTCCGAACACGCGATGAACCGGCGGGTCTTCGCGAGGAGTTGCGACAACGCCGGACTTGCACACTCGCGAAACACGAACCCAAGTTCGTGCACATGCGTCAATACGGGAACCTGCGGCGCTAACACTTCGATGACGCGAGCGCTCGCGATCGAGTTCGTGTAAACGAGAACGGGCGAACACCGTGCGGCAAATCTTCTCGCGTCAACGGTCTCGGCGCGTTGCGCCCACGCACCAAGCCCGGCTGCGGTCAGAAGGCCTGTCCGCAGTCCTCCGGGACACCAGTGGCTGCGATCGATTGACCAGGTTTCGGCTACCTCCTCAAAATCTGCGACCAAATCGCCACCACGACCTAGCAAGACCGAAAACGGACGATTGCCGTTCCGCTTCAGCCATCGCAGAAAGTGGAGCAACGCGATTGGAGCCCCGGTACGCATTGCGTCGTGACTGATAAACAAAATTCCGTTTCCTTGCACGCTAGCTTCTCGAGGGCCTGACTCCAAAGGATTCATTTCCTCTCATGTAGAAATTACTCTGGAACAGTTCCTGTCTTTTGCAATGATGACGATGAATTTCGCTTCTTTCACTGCTTGACAGCTTCCATGTATATCGAGTCGGCCTTGTATACTTGACCGTCAGGTTCGGCATCCAAATGAAAATCGGCCCACCTTGCGATCCGGCTTTCCGTTGGCTCGACTCGCTCCGGGTGGCTGAAACCGGCTTCTTTCAGCAACTTTCCCAGTGAATAGTGGTCGTACATCCACATGTGAATTTCGCCCGCTCGACGAAACCTCCCGACATGGAGTGCCTCCCAGTCGGCCGGGCCTAACAACCATCTCAGAATTTTATTGCGAAGCACCTCACGAGGATTACCTAGGACATAGCCCCAAGCCGTCTTGGCAGGCGCCGAAGTGTTTTCGTTAGACCTGGTGCTTCGCTGTACCATCTCTATAAGAGAGTCAGCAAAAATACCCCACCGCTCCCGGATGAACTCCTTGTTAGGAATGGGATTTCGGTTGAAATACTCGATAAGGGCACCGCAAGATTTTTCGCGGATACATTGATCGTACATCTCTATGACCATCCACTCGTAGTTGTCGGCCCAGCCAAGGACTCCGGCGGACGCCTTCCCAAGTGATTCAAGATACAACCGGGCAATCTGTTCGAGGTCGGGAACGGCAACACGAATTACGCCACCCCGCGTTAGTAGACGATGACATTCTCGAAGAAAAGTGATCGCTTGATTTCTTGGAAAGTGTTCAAGGACATGAGAATGATAAATTGCATGGAACGATTCGTCCGCATAAGGCATTTTCCTACTTAAATTATGAACGCGTATACATGGAGCATAAGGATGCATGTCCACGTTTTCCCAATCGGGATGAAATCGGCTACCGCAGCCTAAATTTAGGTAAGTCGATTCCGGATGAAGGATTCTGGGTGAATCTGCGCTCATATTGGTAGCGACCGGTCTAAATTGTATGCCTTCCTGTGGCCAATGCGGATGAGTGGCGTTTCGAAATAGCTCCATGATATTCGGCACAATATGAGTGACACAGTGAGCGCCGACAATGCCAAAGTTAAGTCGCCCCCTGAATCGATTCTCGGTGGATGCGAGCGTATCACTGCGAAGAGGAGATCAAGGATGACGAAATGAAAGAGGTAGGTACCGTAAGCAATTTCACCTAGAAAGCGCAGCCAGCTCCACCTCAGGGTGCGACTGAGAAAGCTTTCCGGGCTGAGCAGGGCGCAGAGAATGACGCAGAGGTAAAACGCTGCGAGGAATGTATACCCGCCAGCTGCCATCGCGACTCCCCGTATATCGAAACTAAACTTGGTCAGCAGGACAAAGCCAATCGCAAGGATTGCAAGAAGCAGCCACAGTAAGCGTCTATTGCGTTGAAGCCATGACCGCCACGCCAGTTGACGCATCGCAAAGGCGCCCAGCACGCCCAAGAGCAGTGCGTCGGCGCGGCACGGCATGAGGACGAATCTTACCATCTGGTTGCTGGGCCAGAATTGGCAGAGTACGATTCGAAGTAGCAAAGCTCCGAAAATCGCTGATATCAAGACGCTGGTGAGATACCGCGGCGGGAGATATCGAATCAGTAAGGGAAGTGTAAGGTAGAACTGTTCTTCGACTGCAAGCGACCACGTGACTGCGAGGGTAGGGCTGCCGAGTGTATTGTGTGCAGCCATCCAGAAGTTTTGCAAAAAGACGAGATGCGCCATGCTAGGGAGGCGATCGCGTATTAGAAACTGCAGATTCGCGCTAAAACCAAAAGTTACCAGGACGACTAGCCCGAGATGCGCGATTAATAGAAGGAGGTACACTGGCACGATTCTGAAAAAACGCCGCTTGTAGAAGACAGCGAAGTAATTGGACGCCTCGCGCGCATCCAGCAGAACGCCGCCAATAAGGAAGCCCGAAAGTACAAAAAACAAATCAACCCCCGACCACGTGAGTCTGGACGCGGCCAGGACGTACGCGAGTAGTGTGCGGGGGGTGGAGCTGGTCGTGAGAACAAAGTAGTGAAAGATCAGAACTGTGCCAATTGCAACGCCGCGAAGGCCGTCCAACTCTAGAATTCGGGTCGAATCTTGCGAAGCTGTCACGAGAGTTGGTTGGTATCAGGCCTGGCGTACACAAGACCGTACTGGTTGTGAATCGTATCCGTGACGGGAATACGGTCGCTCTGAACAATTTCGAGAGGAGCAGCGTTCTTCACCCAGTCGAAGTCCTCTTGGCCGGCGCGGCCTGCCCAGGTGGAAAGAAAGTATGCGCCGGGCATGAGCATGAGCTGAGATATATGCATCTCGACGGAGAATCGACCCTCTGAGTTCACGCGGAACGTCTTCGTTTGGTCGCATACCCACATCGCGACAGTTCCGGTTACGGTGATGAATTGGATGGAAAAGTTGAATTCCGTCCCCGCGCGATCGCCAACTCCCGCAGCACGAATCCGAACGTCGTGTCCCATTGGGAGCTGTGTGCAAACAGTACCATAAGAATCCAAGACCTCGACAGACGTGAAATTCACATGGCCGCTTCCCGTTCGCTCCCAGACTTGAGGTTCACCGTCGTTCGAAACGTTCTTCATATATTGCGTGACTATAGATTCGGAGTCACCGTCCGCTGCTACTGTACCGTCTTGGATCCAGATCGTTCTGTGGCAAAGTTGGCTGATGGCGCCCAGATTGTGACTGACGAGAAGGACGGTGCGTCCGGCGTGGGCGACGTCTCCCATCTTTCCCATACATTTCCTCTGAAAGGTAATGTCTCCAACGGCCAGCACCTCATCGACCAGCAGAATTTCCGGCTCCAAGTGCGCTGCCACGGCGAACGCCAGACGCACATACATGCCGCTGGAGTAGTGCTTCACGGGCGTATCGATGAATTTTTCGAGCTCCGCGAAAGCGACAATTTCATCAAATTTGCGTCTAATTTCGCTCTTGGCCATGCCGAGGATTGCACCGCTGAGGAAGGTGTTCTCGCGGCCGGTTAGCTCAGGGTGAAACCCCGTGCCCACTTCGAGGAGGCTACCAACGCGTCCACGAATCTCCGCCCACCCGGTGGTTGGTTTTGTAATGCGCGAGAGGATTTTCAAGAGAGTCGTCTTGCCGGCACCATTACGACCGATGAGGCCGAGGACTTCGCCTTCTTTCACGTCAAGCGAGACGTCCTTCAGCGCCCAGAAGGTTTCTTCTCTCTTGCGGCGAAGAACAGAGAGGGGTGAACGGAGGAAGTCCTCGAGCGCGTGGCGAAGCCCGTGGTCCACCTGCAAACCGCGGCGATAGAGTTTTGATAGACCTTGGGCCTGGATTACGGTCGTCATGGGCAGCTGGTCTCCGAGACCAAGAGAAGAAAAGTCCTTCGATTCCAGAGACCGACCCTTCGCAGGAGCGGCAGGCAAGGAGAACAATCGCCTTGCTCGCCTCGGAATGACAGATGAACGGTGAGGCGAAAATTAAACGCGGTCGGCAACGGTGCCCTCCATGCGCTGAAAAAAGTAGAGGCCGCCGAGGAGCACGACGGCGACCGCGGCGGAGGAGACAAGGAGGAGCAGGCCGGGAGCGTGGCCCTGGCCGGTGATTGCCCAGCGGAAGCCGTCAATGACGCCAGCCATAGGATTGAGGCCGTAGAGCCAGCGCCAGCGTTGAGGCACCAGGGTCGAAGGATAGGCGACGGGCGATGCGAACAACCAGAACTGGACGACGAAGGGCATGACGTAGCGGACGTCGCGATAGAGGGCGTTAAGCGCGGACATCCAGAGGCCAACGCCGAAAGCGGTGAGCACTGCAAGAAGCAGCAGTATGGGAAGCCAGAGCGCAGCAAACGTGGGCCTAATGCCGTAGATGGCGGTAACTACGAGGAGGACAATGAAGCCAATTGCGAAGTCCACAAGGCCGGAAACGACTGCGGAAAGCGGGAGGACAAGGCGTGGAAAATAAACCTTAGTAATGACGTGCTGATTGTCCACCACGACGCTGGTGCAGCTTTGGAGCGCAGTGGAAAAGTAGGTCCAGGGGACAAGCGCAGCGAAATAAAAGACGGGGTAAGGAAGACCGTCGGAGGGGAGCTTGGCGAGACGGCCGAAGAAAAGAGTGAAAACGCCCATGGTCATTAACGGCTGAAGAACGACCCAGGTGATACCGATGACGGTCTGCTTGTAGCGGACTTTGACATCACGCCAGACAAAGAAATAGAGGAGTTCGCGATAGTCCCAAACTTCACGGAGGCGAAGTTCGAAAAAGCCGCGCGGCGGCTCAATGCGGATTGTGGCGGAGGCGCCGGGGTGGGGCGGCGGCGGCGCGATGTGCGGAGGTGCGCTGACTAAGGCCATGCGTGTTGGGCGAAAACTCCGAGAGAGATCAAGAGCCTTACTAAGAATATCAGAGATGAGGGCGACAAGATTGGGGAAGGGGGCAATATTCTGCGGCTCTACAAAAAAAAGGAAGTCTCAGGGAGTCGGAGGCCTTTTTTCGAGCTGCTGCAGGTCGCGGTCTTCGATCTCTTTCATAAGGGCTTTACGGCGGAAAAGGTAGACTTGAAGCTGGGCACTTACTTGGCGAGGGACGACAAAAAATTGATTGTGAATGATCTCAGAAAAAGAGACGGGGCCACGGGCGGGGATGAGATGCGAACCCCATTGGAACATGAGGCCGACGTTCCAGAGGACGAAAAAGATGAGGACGGCGGATGCGGTGGTGAGAGCGGCACTACGAGACCGAAAGAAGTCGGCGACGCGGTCAAGGAAAACGCTGAGACCAAGGATGAACAGAGTGGTGAGCGAAACGAAGAAGCGGTTGCCGTAAGAGGAGATGCCGGCCCAGTCCGGATAGCATGCAATGAAGAGATAAAAGGCAAGAAAAGCGGCGAGCAATGGACCGCCGACGCGCGGCTCGTGGCGCCAAAAAAGAAAAAGGCCGACGATGGAGAGGAAAAGAATGGGCGTCCAAGCGATCAGGCCGTGATTCGAAGAGAAGAAGACGGAGAGAAGAACTGGAGAACGCCAGAGCCAATTGCGGAGGGGGATGTAGCCGGATTCGAACGCGTTACCGTAGATGATGTAGCGCGTGATGAAAATGGGCAGCAGACAAAGGAGGACGACAACGGCGAAAAGAAGATGACGGATGAAAAGTTCAGAAGCGCTCGGAATGGCGGAAGCGCGGGGAGGAGCAGGGTTTCGAAAGGCGGCGAAGTACTGGGGCAGGGCTTCCACCAACAAGACAGTGAGGACCAAGGCGTTGGCATAGTAGACGTTGAGCATTAGTCCTGTGATCGCGGCGAGGAGCAGCCATTGCGGGAGAGAACGCGACAAACGCGTGCGATGCCAATACCAAAGGAATAAGGATACGGTGAAGGCGGAGTGCGCGTGCGACCACGAAGGGTTGAAATACATATAGACGGCAAGCGAGCTGGCACACCAGATGGCAATGGTCGCAAGGAGTGCCCAGCGTTCTTCGACATATTGGCGAGCGAGGCGGAAGGCCAGGAGCAAACCGAGAAAGGCGCAGATGGCGGTGGCGAGCGCCATGGCGATGCGATAGGGTGCGGAAAAACCGTCAGCGGCGACGGAGGAACCCATCGCGCGAGCCAGCAGGACGCCGGCATGGGCGAGGAGGAGGAAGGGAGTCCAGAGAATGGCAGGGCCGGTGGTGAAATGATTCTCGAGATGGCCGGTGGGAGTGCGAAATTCTGATTTGGGCTGGCCGGATTCATCCAGGCGCGGGCCGCGAAAACTTTCGTTAGCGTGCTGATAATCCCTTGTGAAATCGAGACTGTGCTCAATGAGCGGTGCGCGGGCAAAGGCGTAATAGCCAACGCCGTCGCCGCGCACCCAAGGATTGAGGAAGGGTAAAGAAAAAAGAAAGAGAAGAAGAAGCAGCTGCTCCGACTTGCGCGAGAGCCGCGCGTGCGATGCGCTAAGGGCTGGTTGATCCACGAACGAAGTACTCGCCGAAATCCTTCCTTATTCCCGGCTGCCATTATTACAGGGCAGCGTCACGACGTAGAACCAATCCCCCAAGATCAAGGAAGGAACCTGGTTGCTGCAAGGTCTGTTGGCGGTATTGTACCGCATGATTTTACTTTGGAGTTAGATATCCGCGGGTTGAAATGGGGTTGCTCCGATGGGGCATAACTTGAAGCCAGCCGAATGAAAACTATCGTTGTGGGTGGCTCGTTTCAGCGGTGCCGGTCTCTCTTTTGGCAACTCAATTGCCTTGAGACGTGGCCAGTAGTCCACGGGGGTGGGTGCACGTGTGCGGTAGTCTCCGAGTTGCCGCAAGTAATTGCGTTTCGCTCAAGGGTAAGGCCATGGGAGACGCCGCTCCGGTACCGAGTTGGTCTGCCTCCTGTGGTATCTCGTATCATGACTACCGAGGCGGGTTTCCACGCACATAACGGTCAACCCTTCTTTCATTCCACCGGACCTTCTCAGTTCAGTGAGAACGCGCCTCCGATAAGATTCTAACGTCTGTCAGGCGAAATCCCACTGAGCAGGTCTCTCGGATAACAAAATAGGCGCGATTGTGATACGTTCACGGCTCCCGCCGGTACAAAAGTGATGAGCAAATGGGGCCAATGCGGCGGTACTGCTTGAGATCAGACTCGACTGGCTAGTGTTGGCAGGTCACTGTGTCGCAGGCGAAGAGCTGAATTCCATCCTCATTGGAAAATCGAACCCAACGAAAGTCCCGGAGAATCCATGTTCAGGTTTAAAAGTGTATTTTTCCTGCTTGCCGTACTGCTCGCGGCGGTTGAGGCCGCGCATACGCAACAGGTTGGCTTTCACCTTGAGGAAGCGACGATCGACGACGTGCATCGGTCCATCCGAGATGGTCAGATCACCTGCAGCGGATTAGTCCAACTCTATATTAATCGAGCCAAAGCTTATAACGGGGTCAGCAATATATTGGTCACAAGGGACGGAGAGCCGATCCCGCCGGCGCCTGGAGCAGTTCGCGCAGGCTTGCCACTCAAATTTCCTACCCAGACAGTAGCCACATCCACTCTGTTGCCCAATTTCGATCAGTATGCCGGACCGCCGATTGAGTTTGGGAGGATGGAATCAACCGCGTCCGATCCGACGGTGCAGCAACAGTTCGGGATGACCATCGGCATTCCCAATGCAGGGCAGCTCAACGCGCTCGGCACGATCAATATACGCGGTGAGCGCTCTGTGACGTGCAAAGGCGATCGCGATCGGCGTCCGTCCGACGGGCCACTGCCGCCCGGCTCGCCGAGGGTCTGCGAGGAATTCCGCAAGCAACCGGATGCGCTGGAGCGCGCGGCCGAACTCGATGCGCAATACGGAAGGACTCCCGACCTGGCGAAAATGCCCATGTACTGTGTCGCATTCTCATTTAAAGACGCGTATGACACCAAGGACATGCGCAGTACGGGCGGCGGTGATGCTCATTACGATATTGATTTCCCGGCTCGGGACCAGACGCTCGTGGCACAGCTTCGGAAAAAAGGCGCCATTATCTATGCCAAAACCGCGAACACGGAATATAACGGGCGTCCGGTCCCCGCCATTCGCGGCGGTGCCGGCGCAGAGCGAGGCACGAACAAGCCGGTAAAAGTATTTGTCTCGACCCAGGGTTATCAGCGCAGCACCTGGGCGGGAAATCCGAGCGATGTCTATGACACCACGCGCGCCGCCTCCCTGGGTTCAAGCTCCGGCTCGGGTGTCTCCGTAAGCGCAAACCTTACGGCCTGCAGCATTTGTGAAGAGACGAGCCTGTCCTGCCGCGGTCCGTCCAATCACAACGCGGTGGCACTGATCTTGCCTCATAAGTCGCTCATTTCATTTTTGGGCGGCGCGATCGGCGCGGACATCTACCTAGATCGCGCAGGCATTATGTGCCGCACGGTGAAGGACGCAGCAAAAGTATTGGATGCGCTCAAGGATCAGGACAACGGATACTACGATCCACGCGACATCTTCACCACGGTCCCCAGATCGAGTGTTTTGGATAAGCCCTACTCCGCCAGCGCGGCCTCGCCAGGCACACGAGGCTCGCTGCATGGAGTGCGCATCGGGATTGTCCGTGAATCGATGCTGACTTTCCCGGGCATAAAGGCCGACGAACCGATCTCGCAAGCGGCGGCCAAAGAAATTAGGGCCATTCTGGGCGACTATCTGGGAGCTACTTTGGTCGAATCTGTCGATCCTCTCTGGCCGGATGATCCCAGCATCGAAAACATGTCGCCTTCCTACACCCAAGCTCTGGCGCAACTTGTCCCCGTATTTTTCCCCGATATTCTTTATCGGCTCAAGCGGGACAGCCAGCCTCAGTTCCCCGAATTCGCCGCGAAAATAAAGCCGACAGAGTTTGCGCCGGGTAAGACACTTGGAACCGGAACAATGAAACCTATCGATTACTTCCTTAATTTGGCGGAAGGACGGGTGCCCGTCCCCAAGAACCTGAATATTCGGGCGATTGAGGAGGCGGTGGAATCTAACGCCTTCACGCTTCAATTCAATCAGTACGCCCTACGACGAGCGGCCGATTGGAAAGAACGCGGATTTATGGAAACCTTGATCGATTTCCCGAGTCTCAATGCGCGCTCGAAGTTCTGGGGCGATGATGAGCGCGCGGCATTCAAGAATTGGGAAGAGATGGATGACATGCGCAACGCGCTCGGAGACCGGCAGGGGATCGACGAGCACATTATGATGCGAGAGTTACTGCGGCGCGTGGAAATGAAAGTGATCTCGGAGAACCACCTCGATGCCGTCGTGCGTCTCCACTATTCCCTGCCACCCGGGAAGATAGGCTTGGCGCCTCAACCGGAGCCTCCCGACGACATCCGCGGTGAACTCCGCATGGGGCCTTTCGCCGGTGTCACGGAAGTCCTTATTCCTGCCGGGTATGTGCGAACAGTCTACGATCCTGTCTTTGTATTGAGCGCCGATAAAAAGCGCTATATCCCGACCAACAACAACACGCCTACAGCTCTACCGCCGCCCGGTGTGCCATTCTCCATCGTTTTTCGAGCGGAGCCAGGAAAGGAAGATATCATTTTGAAGATAGCCTCAGCCTACGAAGCGGCTTCCAAACGCCGTATCCCTCCGCCTGAGTTTGGACCACTGCCGGGCGAACCGTAAGCGTTCGCCAAGACGATCACGAACAATCTGGGCGCTCGCATGGAACGACTGATAACCATTCCTGCCTCCCGGCCGATTCGAACACTGCTTCCTGAACAATGCCTCCATACTTCTTAGTCTGCGGGAATTCGTAGCCTTCGGAGTGCGGAACCACAGGAAGGAGAATTTGTTCGTTAGCAAGAACATTCTCAAGTTCGGGATTGCCGGCTATCCGTCCACAATAGTGCGCCCATGGCCGGCGCTGGAGGAAGGAGGGGTGACGTTAGGGACGGGCGGGAAGGAGATTAGTCCAGTTTTGGAGAACGGTAAGGGGACGGTTGTTTTCGTCGGCGGCGACAACGAGGAGGAAGCGCTTGCCGTCGAGACTGACATCGTAGCCGATCATGCCCATACGATAGATGCGAACCGACGGGCGGAACGAGAAGAGCCGGACAGGATGGCCGACCTCGATACGGTCGCCCTTCTCGTAGATGTCGACGGTCATCATTTCGTTGCGCATGGAAATGAAATACAGCTGCTTGCCATCGCGGCTCCAACGGGGCCAGTGTCCGCCATCGGTGGAAGCCTGCCACATGCCATTTCCGCCCGAGAATGGAACGACAAAAATCTGAGGAGTCCCATTCGCCAGCATGGTGAAGGCAATAAACCTGCCGTCCGGCGAAAATTGTCCGCTCGTCTGAGTGCCGGTGTTCGCGACGGGCAGCAGGCGCGGTTTCTCGCTGGGATCGAGCGGAACAACGCTGATTTCGGAATCTCCGCTCGTCAGATTGGCGCTTTCCGTAAGCAGATAGCGGCCATCGGGAGACCAGTCCGTGGCGCTATTGGCCGAGGGGAGTTCCCTTAGGGAAATCGATTCCCCTGCCCCGGAAGAGGAGCGAGTAACGATACGAAAGATGCTGTTGGGCAAACCAAGAGTGACGGTAAAGCGAGAACCGTCGGGAGACCACGTTGGTTCGCCGGCGATGAAGCCGTCGAACGTGAGACGGGTCTTTTGGGGCCCGGACGAATTGTAGAGCCACACGTCGTGGGTCGGGTCGCCACTGCCGACCAGAAAGCGCTGGCCATCTTTGGAAAGCCGGGGGCCGAGAAAAACGCCTTGATCGCCGACAAAGCTGAGATGTTTGCCGCTGCGATCGACCCATTCGAGGCGGGACTGGGCCATGGCGGGGCCCGACTGAAAAATCAGGGTGTTCGAGAGTTGGGAAGCGGTAAAAGTGGAGTGCCAGACGCCGAGGTCCAATACGACGCCGTCAGCGACCGGGTGGGGAGAGCCGGAGAGCGAAAGCGAGTCGAGGTCGAAAGGCTGCGCAAGGAGAGTGGACTCCCTGACGTAGAGGAGATGGCCCTGCGCGTAAGCGGCGCCAGCAAGAGAAGCAACGAGGAAGCGATTGAGTTTGCCATCGAGCGAGGCGACGTAAATACCGTTTTGCTCACCCTGCGGAGAAGAGTGATTGGAAGCAACGTAGAGGAAATGCTGACCATCGGGAAGAAAGAAAGGCCAGCGATGTGTGGAGTGGAGTTTGGTATCGAGCTTGGTGATGGGAGTGGAAGCGCCACCGGTGACGGGAACCTGATGGATAACGTCGCGAGGGCCGGGCGTGAAGAGAATGACGCCGCTGGAGCCCCAAGAGCCGCCGCGGGCCGTGGGCGCGTTACACAAACTGCGAACCACACCGGTGTTAACCTCGAAAGTTTTCAGCTTGCCGTCGCTGAAGAAGGCGACGCTCGAGCTGTCGGGAGACCAGAACGGATTCATTGCGCCATGCCCTCCGGGAAGAGTGTGTTCTGATCCTGTGCGGAGAGAGCGAAGCCAGAGTTCGCCGCCGGCCCCGAAAACGAGAGAGCTGCCATCGGGGGAAAGAGCGGGCTGCGCGCCCATGTCGCCTTCGATCTCGAAGGAAGTACCGGCCGGCGAGATGATGGACGAGAAGACCGGGAACGCGGGAGCGGCGGCATCGGGACGGCGCAAAAAGAAAACAGCCAGTGCGGCGATCGAAGCGAGAACAGCGAAGGACCAGGCAAGAAGCTCGCGGCGATTCTTTTTGCGGGTTAGCGGGAGTACGGCGGCGGAGGATTGGGCCGAGGGATCGGCGCTGGAGATGGATTTCAGCTCGAGGGCAAGGTCGCGTGCGGATTGCCAGCGGTCGTCCGGATCCTTGGCGAGGCAACGGCGCACGACGTGATCGAGCGAGCGAGGCGTGAGCGGCTTGATGGTAGAGATGGGCGCCGGCTCTTTTTCGAGGATGGCGGACGCGACGCTAAACTGGCTCTTGCCCTCGAAGGCCCGTCGGCCGGTGAGCATTTCGTAGAGAACGGCGCCGAGAGAAAAGATGTCACTGCGGCCATCGAGTTCCTTGCCTTCGACCTGCTCGGGCGACATGTACTGGAAGGTGCCGACGATGATGCCTTGTTCGGTGACCGGAGAGTTGGCCGCAACGTTGGTGAGGGTGACGGCGCCGGCTGGCGCGATGGTGGGCTTGGCGAGGCCGAAATCGAGCAGCTTGGCGCCGGATTTGGTGAGCATGATGTTGCCGGGTTTCAAATCGCGGTGGACCACGCCGCTGCGGTGAGCT
>Ga0210409_10000567_pt1 | contig 57606 bp, 46 predicted proteins | sample IncBWH17MmetaG_FD_161649 | JGI IMG/M metagenome (GOLD analysis project Ga0210409, IMG submission 161649) | Forest soil microbial communities from Barre Woods Harvard Forest LTER site, Petersham, Massachusetts, United States - Inc-BW-H-17-M | ecosystem: Environmental > Terrestrial > Soil >... | reverse complement strand
TACACCTGCCACTTCGCGCGACCGAACTGGGTCTTGCCTCGGCGCGATGCAGCCTAAACGGCCGGCTGCTGGCCGTTTGGCGCTTGGTAGGGTGCGCGGGCATCGTGAACCGGGTTCTGAGGCGGATGGCGTCGGCGAGGCGCTACTCGTCGTCTCGACGCACCGAGGCTGGCTCCCGCCTTTTGGCCGCCTGATCGAACACGACAGGGCTACACTTTTTTCCGTTAGACCGCCAAATGCCTGTAGAGGCGGGACTGTGGAACAACGCCGGTTCGACCTAGAGCTTCGCGAGGCACGACGCATCATTCGCGAGCACAACGACAACCCAGACGACTTTACGTTTATCAGGACGCGGAAAAAGCGCTCAGTCGGACGTATCTTGAGCATTAGGGAGTACACCGTCACCGTGTCGCGCGGGAAGGTTGCCCCAGTTACCTATGAGGGCGGGCGAGGGAAGAATTGGGTCGTCCTCTTTGCGCACGACCTAGGCGTGCATCGATTTGTGGAAGGTACTCCTGATGGCGCAGACGCTCCCTGACCGCTGCCGATTTTGCCGAACGCCCGGCCCTCGCGAGTCTCCTTCGCGAGCCCTGGCGACACTGTCACGCTGAAACTCGGCCACGCCTCAGTAATCGTTCGCAGCATTGCATCGATAAGCGGGTGGGGATGACGTGTCACGTACATCAGTGACCGGGGGCGCGCGGTCCTTGACGCGGGACGGCGTAAGCGTAGATTAAACGACGCAACGACACCCCTAGCGAGATACTTCTCGACCGCTGAGGCGGAAAGTGGGGATCGCGGGTTAAGCCCGCCGCGGTTGCAACGGCGCGGCCATTCACTGCGCCGTTTTTATTTTCATCGTGCTAGGGAACTGTCCATGCATGGAGGATGAAATGCATCGACTTTCTCTCTATAGCCCACTCTCGAAGTGGCCCAAGGGCGGCTACCCGTTATCGCCATTCGTCCAGCTTTCCACTGGCACCTACTCGCTGGAGTCCGACGGCCGAATCTTGCTAAGCGCGCAATTGATGACACCTGGAGAGATCGACTATGTGGTCGATCAGCTCAAGGCCGAACTGGATGAATTTCGGGTTGCAGCGAAAAGGGAACTGCGAAGGCTGCGTGAGAAGATGCTGCAAAAGTGACCGCCCCGGATGCGTCGGCGTTCATGCCCTGAGCATATGATTGGCCTCCAGCCAAGGAGCATTGACATGAGCCAAGACGAGACTGGCCTTCAATGGCAAAAGCTCTGTGAAGAGGCTGACGCAGCGCGGGAAGCATTCTCCCGCGCGTTCGGCCCGGTGAACCGGAAATTTGCAGCGATCGGGAGGGGAAGATCTAACGTAAATCCAACGGACGCCGAACGGACCGAATTTGAAAGGGCGCGGCACGCGTGGCAGGACGTAATGCGCCGCATGGGCGAGTTTGTGATTAGATACGATGAGGGGAGCGGGCGGAAACTTGGGTGGCCGACTGAACTGGGAAGGTAGCTGGCCTTGGACCGGGATCCTGCTATTAATCATCTTCGCTTGGCGTGCATGCCAGCAAACTCATCCGACCAAGCGCTTGAAGCTGAAAGGCTGGCTGCGCGCGCATTGCTAGGGCGTTCTGCTTATGGGTGGAATGCTCCGTAGAAGGACGACACGATGTCCGTCCGTTGTGAATGGAGACAACCAATGACACCGTGGGAAATCAAGGCCAAGGAGTTTTCGAACTGCCATTGCAGCTACGGCTGCCCGTGTCAGTTCAACGCGCTGCCGACGACAGGCTATTGCGAGGCGGTCGTGGCAATGGAGATCCAACAGGGCCACTACGGCCACGTAAAGCTCGACGGTCTTCGAATGGGCGGAATCTATCAGTGGCCGGGGGCGGTACACGAGGGTCATGGCAAGTACCAACCCTTTATCGACGTGCGTGCTGACGAGAATCAGCGCGAGGCGCTTCTGAAGATCATGTCGGGTCGGGATACGGACCCCATGGCGACCATGTTCGCCGTCTACTTCTCGACGGTTGATAAAGTGTATGACCCCATCTTTGCACCGGTGGAATTCGAGGTGGACGTCGAGGGACGCAAGGGTCGATACGTTGTGCAGGGCTTGGTTGAAACGCGTGGCGAGCCGATCAAGAACCCGGTTACGGGAGCCGAACACCGGGCACGAATTGACCTACCACATGGCTTTGAATACGAGATCGCCGAGATCGGAAGCGGCACGACAAAGACCCAGGGAAACATCCAGCTCGATTTGAAGTCCAGCTACGGGCAATTCGCCCACCTACACCTCAACAATCACGGCGTGGTGCGGCACCGAACGACTTAAAAATGCCGGCTGAAGATCGATCGCTGGCGGAGAGTGCTCTGCGGCGCGATCGTTGGATCGTGATCGTGGGCCTGGCCGCCATGACGTCGCTGTCATGGGCTTACATCATGGCCGGCGCCGGCACGGGGATGTCGTTGTGGGCGATGACCTCTGCCTCGCTCTTCCCTCATCGCATGGCCGAAATGCCGATGGGCAGCATGTCCATGCAGCCGGGCGCGTGGGCGCCCGGCTACTGGATCATCATGCTCCTCATGTGGTGGATCATGATGATCGCAATGATGACTCCGAGCGCGGCACCAATGATTCTGCTCTATGGGCGGGCCACCCGGCACGCGCAGGCTGGCGAGCGCTTGCAACAAGGAGCGGTGCCAACGGCGGCTTTTGCTGGCGGATATCTTCTGGCGTGGCTCGGGTTCTCGCTAATCGCCACCCTCCTCATGTGGGCCCTTGAGAGGACGGCGTTCATTTCTGCTATGACTATGTCCTCGACCAGCGCGTGGCTCTCAGCCGCCATCCTAATTTTCGCGGGACTCTACCAACTTTCGCCGCTGAAGCATGTTTGTCTGCAGCGCTGCCGCAATCCTGCGGAGTTCCTTTCGCGCCATTGGAGACCCCGCGCTTCTGGAGCGCTGCGCATGGGGCTGGAACACGGCCTTTTCTGCGTAGGCTGTTGCTGGGGCCTAATGGCGATGCTGTTCGTCGGCGGGATCATGAATGTCCTCTGGATCGGCATTCTCGCGCTCTTCGTAATCCTCGAAAAGGTCGCTCCGCGTGGCCCCACGTTCTCGTGGCTTGGAGGCATCGTTCTGTTAGCTTGGGGCGCGACAACGCTGGTCGTCTAGCCGCCTTTGGCCTTTGCGGGGTCAGGGCCTCCCCAACAGGCGGGCGTTGATCGCGACGATCACCGTGCTGACCGACATCAGCACCGCCCCGAAGGCGGGTGTAAGCACGATCCCCCAGGGCGCCGCGACGCCCGCGGCGAGCGGAATCGCGAACGCGTTGTAGCCAGTCGCCCACGCGAGGTTCTGCACCATCTTGCCGTAGGTCTTACGCGCAAGGCCGATGATGGCGGCCACGTCACGCGGGTCGCTGCGTACGAGGACGACGTCGGCCGACTCGATCGCGACCTCGGTCCCAGCGCCGATCGCGATGCCGAGATCGGACTGCGTGAGCGCGGGGGCGTCGTTGACCCCGTCGCCCACCATCGACACCGTGAGGCCCCGCCCCTGCACCTCCCTGATCTTCGCGGCCTTCCCCTCCGGCAGCACGTCGGCAAAGAAATCGTCGAGCTCGAGCTCGGCAGCGACCGTCTTCGCCGCTGCGCGCGAATCGCCGGTAAGCATCATGCATCGGATGCCCATGCGCTTGAGCTCGCCCACCGCGGCGCGCGATTCGGGCCGTACCACGTCGGCGAGCGCGATCGCCGCGGCAACCTTGCCCTCGACCACGAGATAGGCGACCGTCTTTCCTTGCTCGGCGAGTCTGGCGATCAGCGCGTCATCCGCCGCGAGCCCCTTTTCGCGCAAGTAGCCGAGGCTCACCACGAGCACCTCGCGTCCGTCGACGCGCGCCTGTGCGCCGCGCCCGGTGAGGTTCCTGAACTCGCTCACCGCAGGAAGCTTCAGCTTACGGTCCGCGGCGGCGCGCGTGACGCCCTTGGCGATGGGGTGTTGCGACTGGCTCTCGAGGGCCGCCGCCAACCGCAGGCATTCCTCTTCGGCAAGCTTGCCGAGCGGCACGACGTCCGACACGCCGAAGCGTCCCTCGGTGAGTGTGCCCGTCTTGTCGAACACGACCGCCTGGAGGTTCCTCGCGCGCTCGAACGCGGCTCGATCACGGATGAGCAGTCCGTGGCTGGCCGAAAGGCTGGTGCTCACCGCAACGACCAGTGGAACGGCCAGGCCCAGCGCGTGCGGACAGGCGATCACCATCACGGTGACCGCGCGCGCGACCGCGAACTTGACGTCGCCCGCGATCGCAAGCCAGGCAACGAACGTCGCCGCACCTACGCCCAGCGCGATCGCGGTGAGCCATACCGCTGCACGGTTGGCGAGGTCCTGGCTGCGCGAGCGCGACTCCTGTGCGCGCCGCACCATGCCCATCACTTGCGCGAGATAGGTCTCGCCGCCGGTCTTGCGGATCTCGATGGTGATCGCCCCCTCGCCGTTCACCGAGCCGCCGATGACTTCGGCGCCTTCGCCTTTGTCGACCGGCTTCGACTCGCCGGTGAGCATCGACTCGTCGAGGCTCGTTACGCCAGCCACGATGACCGCATCGGTCGGCACGCGCTCACCCGGTTTGACCACTACCTTGTCGCCCGGGGCAAGCTGATCGATCGTCACGTCCTCGGTCGATCCGTCCGCCCGGAGCCGGTGTGCTTCCGAAGGCAGCAGGCGCACGAGCGACTCGAGCGCGCCGGAGGCGCCCATCACCGAGCGCATCTCGATCCAGTGGCCGAGCAGCATCACATCGATCAGCGTCGCAAGCTCCCAGTAAAAGCCTGCGCCGGCAAGCCCGAATGTAACGGCGGCCGAGTAAAAGAACGCCGCGCTGATCGCCACTGCGATCAGCAGCATCATCCCTGGTTTGCGCTCGGCGATCTCGCCGCCCGCGCCCTTCAGGAACGGCCAGCCGCCGTAGAAATACACGATGGACGCGAAGGCGAACGATGCGTAGCGGTCGCCCGCAAATGAGATGATGGGCCGGAGTCCCACCAGTGCCCAAAAGGGCTCCGAGATCGCGAGGATCGGGACCGTCAGTGCCAGCGAAATCCAGAATCGTCGGCGGAAGTCTGCCACCATGTGTGCATGGTGCGAGTGCGCGTCGTGGTCGGCGCGTCGCGGAGCGCCGGCGGCGCGGCCACCGTGCGAGGCACTTTCATGTTGCATCATCTCTTCTTGTGCCCACTCGGTACCTCGCAAGGCGCTTGCCCATAGGGAACGGCTGGAACCAGCGACTGCGAATCAGAAATCCGCTGATCGATCACGTGCCTCATGACGAAGCTGCGATGTTCAACCCGCGCACCAGTGAGGAGGCAAATCATGTCTGAATTGATGGGAATGATGGATAGTATGTCGGTGTGGCCGTCCGGGTCACTCATGATGCTGGTCTTTGCGGCGTTGGTCATTGTGCCGTTTTGGTTCATTTTCGCCAAAGCAGGGTTTTCGGCGCGGGCGCCAGGAGATAGCCGTCATCGACGAGGCGCGACCGAGGCTCGGCCTGGATCCGCGATGAATCCCGCGCGACGCGTGTCCCTCTGGCTGGCGCGCCTGCTGACGTTGGCGGCGCTTCTCGGCGCGGTCCAGGCTGCGACAGCGGCAGACGCGGTCACACGCTGGAGTTCGCTGATCTGCAGTCAGGCGATCGGTGACTTTGACCCGTTTGTCTCCGTGCTGATGCATGTGGCGATGCACGACGCGCTGAACGCGATCGATCCGCGCTATGCGCGCTGGACCGCGCCGGCGCACGATGAGCCGCCAGCGGCCGGTGCCGCGCCGGAGGCTGCCGTTGCAGCGGCCGCCTATCACGTTCTGATGGGGTTGCAGCCAGATAAGACTGCGCCCATCGAGTCCGCCTACGCCGCGGCGCTCGCCTCGATGCCGGATGGCCCGTCCAAGCGAGCCGGTCTCGTCTTGGGAAAGGCAGTCGCAGCCGCCACGCTGGCCCGCCGTGCAGCCGATCGGGACGTGCGCGGCACGGCGTTCAGTCAGAGTAACGAACCGGGCCGTTGGCGCGCCACTCCGCCGGATGTCGATGCGCGGCCGCGCTTCGGAAAATACGAGCCTTTTAGCGGCGCCGCGGCGCTTGATCTTCCCGTGGCCGACCCCCCGGAACCGGGCAGCTCCGCTTATCTGGCGGCGGTGCAGGAAGCGCGCGCGCAGGGGAGCGCGGCTTCGAAGGAGCGCACCAATGCGCAGACCGACGCAGCCCGGTTCTTCGCGAGCCAGTCCTCGAGCCTCAATTTCCTTGCCCTGGCGGTCCGGCTCCTCGATGCCAGGCCGGCCCCGGCGGATATTTGGGAGAGCGCACGGACGCTGACGTTGATGTCGATCGCGCTCAGCGATTCCTACATTCTGTATTCGTACGCCAAGGAGCGCTTTCACTTCTGGCGGCCGATCACGGCGATTCGGCAAGGCGGCTTCGGAGTCACCGCGGATCCCGGCTGGACGCCGCTCGTTGAGACCCCGGAGCATCCCGAGCATCCGAGCGCACACGCGACCGAGTGCATGGCAGGCGCCACGGTGCTGCGTTCCGTCTTCGGAAATGGCGCGCAGCCGGTGACCTATGTCGCCACGGACGCCTTCTTTCAACCCGCGCGCCAATACCCCGCATTCACCGCACTGGCCGACGAGTGTGCCGCCTCCCGGGTGTGGGCGGGCGTGCATTTCCGTACGGCGGGCGAGGCGGGGCAGAAGCTCGGCGAGGAGATAGGGACCTACGTCATCAGCAAGCTGTTGCGGCCACTGAACGGGGGTGAGTGAAGCCCCCTGTATCGCGAGCTGATGTTCCGACACCGCCTCGGCCAAAGCTGCAGTGCGACGGTGGCTGGAGACCGGGCCGCCTACGGGCGGGCAAGCTTGCCAGCTGGCGTAGTGCAAAATGGCATCCATGAAAACGCCCAAGAGACTCCAATCTTTGATCGAGGAAGGCCTGATCGACACGGTCGAACGCCAGCTGATGAGCGGCAAGGAAGCGGCGGTATACGTCGTGCGCCGCGGTGACGAGACGTTTTGCGCTAAGGTCTACAAGGAGGCGACGCAGCGCAGCTTCCGGCAGGCGGTGGACTACACCGAAAACCGCAAGGTAAAGAACACCCGGCAGGCCCGCGCAATGGGCAAGGGCACCCGCTTTGGCCGGCGGGCCCGGGAGGCCGCGTGGCAGAGCGCGGAGGTTGACGCGCTCTATCGGTTGGCGGCCGCCGGCGTGCGCGTGCCACGGCCCCACAACTTCTTCGACGGCGTACTGCTCATGGAGCTCGTGACCGATGAGTACGGCAACGCGGCCGCGCGGCTGAACGACGTGGTTCTCACGCCCGAACTGGCGCGGGCGCATCACCAGACGCTGTTGTCGGAGGTGGTGAGCATGCTGTGCGCCGGTGTCGTACACGGCGACTTGTCGAAGTTCAACATTCTGCTGGGTGAACACGGACCCGTGATCATCGATCTGCCCCAGGCGGTGGACGCAGCCGGCAACAACCACGCCTGTCGCATGCTCCTGCGCGACGTAGCCAATCTGCGAGACTATTTCGGCTGCTTCGCGCCAGAGTTGCTGAACACCAGCTTTGGCCCGGAGATTTGGGACTTGTATCACCGCGGAGTGCTGCAGCGGGAGGCCGTCCTCACCGGCCGATTCGAACGCTCACTCGAGGCGGTGGATTTGGTTGGCGTGATGCGCGAGATCGATGACGCGCGCGCAGAGGAGGCGGCACGCAAGGCGCGCCTGCACCCCGCCCGACCAGGAGGACTCCCTGGAGCTCAATAGGTCGCCCCCTACTGCGTCGCGCTCGCCGCGGTAAGGTTGCGCGTATCGAAATAGGACGCGACTGCCGTGGCGCTACCCTTCGCATCCGCCAGGGCCACGTAGCCGTCAGGTCGCACGAGATAGACGGCATTGCGCCGCAGGCCGGTCCGACCCATCTGCGGATGCCACGGAAAGACGTGCACCGGCAATTTTCGCCCGTCACACACAGTCTGGATTTCGGGCGCGGCTTCGCCGTACACGTGGACCTGCCAGTCCAGCGAAGTCAGGGGCGCGAAGTTGTCCTCGGTTCCGTTCAAGTCCGCCTTCACCCATGGCAAACGGTCGCCGCCACGAACCGCCCCCGCGCGACCCTCGCTCAAGCTGCTTCCACGGTAGTTCAAGGACGTCTGTGAAACCGTACGAAACATGAGGCGTCGCACCGTTCTGAACGCGAAAAGGAGCGGGATCAAGAGCGGCACGACGTTCAGCCGCACGCGCCGGGCGATCGGCCGGCTGCTCGTCACGCCGGTGAAGGCGCGATCGGTCGTCGCGACGAGCCTCCGGGCGAAGGCGATTCGTTCCGGCTCGTAGCTGTCGAGGAGCGAGGCGTTCGCACGCCCGCGCAGGACAGCGGCGAGTTTCCAGGCGAGGTTCACCGCGTCGCCGATGCCGGTGTTCATTCCCTGCCCGCCGACGGGACTATGGATGTGCGCGGCGTCGCCGAGCAGGAATGCACCGCCCTTGCGGAAGTGATCGGCGACCCGATGGTGCACATGGTAGGTCGAGAACCAGTTCACGTTCGCGACGTCGATGCGCATCCACTCGATGACGCGCTGACTCACGTCGTTCCACGACAGATTATCGAGCTGGTGTTCACCTTCCTGCACAGTGCCGACGAGCCGTGCCCGCCCTTCGTCCTTCAACGGGAAGACGGCGAGAAAATCGCTCGTGTCCAGGCCGACGTGAATTTCCCCATTCATCGTCGCTCCGCTCGCTTCCACGTCGGCGACATAAAAAAGGTGGGCGTACGTCCCACCTGGGAACCCGATCCCCAGCGCCTCGCGCACCGTGGAACGCGCGCCGTCACATCCGGCAATGTAAGCTGCCCCGCACGTCGCCTGGGTTCCATCCGGTCGTCTCAGGCGCGCGAGCATATGACCGGGCGCGTCCTCGGTGCCCAGGAGCTCCGTCGTGCGCTCGACCTGGACGCCGGCCTCGGCCAGGCGATCGATTAACAGACGCTCGTGCTCGTCTTGGGGATAGATCAACGCGTAAGGGAACGGGCTGAGGCCCGCGCCCATGTCGCCAAACACGGCGTGTGCCACCTTCTTGCCGGACGCCCAGAGATTCGCGGCGGCCACGTTCCGTCCACGGTCGACGACGGCATCGGCGAGGCCGATCTGGCTGTACAGCTCGAGCGTGCGCGCCTGCACGGCAACCGCGCGCGATGTCTTTCCCGGCTCCCCGGTCTTGTCGACGATCCTCACGCGCACGCCCAGCCGCGTCAGCCATAAGGCCAACACCAGGCCTGTCGGTCCTGCGCCGATGATGAGGACGTCGGTGTCGCGAATCGACGATGCATTCATTGTCTAAAATCGTTTTCCAAATCTGGCGCGAGCTGCTAAAAGGAACGCAGGAAAATATCGCACCGGGCGCATCGAAGGCTGGCGGGCGAATTGTTTGCGGTCATCCGCGCGTGAATTCCAATGGCGAGCTGGAAACTATATACGGACACTGGGGATCGGCAGCCCAAGCAGAAGCTCCGCATGCCGGTTTCGGTATGCTGGCTTCTTCTCTTGATGATCGTTGAACGCGCTCGGACAAGAACTTGCCGTTGATGTAACAAACCACAATGCAAGTGCTCCGGTATTTCATGTTGAGGTGGGAGGCGCGCCCCGCGATCTTCACCCAGTCGTGCGGGACGAGGTCTACAGGATTGCTGGCGAGGCTTTACGAAACGCTTTTCGGCACGCCGACGCGCAACACATCGAAATGGAAATCCGGTATGACGAGCGGCAGCTCCGATTGCGCTTGCGCGACGACGGAAAAGGCATTGACCCGAAAGTTCTCAGTGACGATCGGAACGAAGGACACTACGGTTTGCGAGGTATGCGAGAGCGGGCAAAGCTTTTAGGTGGAAAGCTCACCGTGTGGAGCGAACAGGATTCAGGGACCAAGGTGGAGCTGGTCATTCCCGCAGCCCATGTGTACACGCCATCTCCCGGTCTGCGCCGCTCCTGGCTCGCGGAAAGGTTTTTCAGGAAGTGAACCCTTAATCCATCTTGATGGCCGGGACTTGCCTTTCGACAGCCGCAGATTTGAATTTAGACCTACGTCTAATTGACAGACGTCCGAGGCGCTGCTCAAGCTAAGGCGCCCGACCTCCTGGAGTTGGTGCTCCCAGCAGACCTCGAACCTCCGGAATGACGATAGCGAGCCGGGAGAAGCGCGAGACCGCTCTGGGCCGGGTCTTGCTTTAACCATTGGTTGAATGCAACGAGGAGGAAGCGATGATCAGATCAGTCTTCCAAGACGTTTTGCTGGGCTGCGCGATGGTGGCTGCCGTCACACTGGGGGTCGCCACGCCGAGGAGTGCCGCAGCCCAGCCAGCCTGCGCCGCAGGCACCGTCGTGAACACGACAACCGGACAGGTGTGCGGCATCGTCGTCAATGGCGTCACCGAATGGCTCGGCATCCCGTACGCGGCGCCACCGGTTGCCAATCTGCGCTGGGCGCCCCCGCAGCCGCACGCGCCCTGGAGCGGGACGCTGGCCGCGACCGCCTTCGGCAACATCTGCACCCAGGCGGCCGTGGGCAAATCGGGCCCGAACACCGGTAGCGAGGATTGCCTGTTCGTCAATGTCTGGGCGCCCGCCGGCGCGAGCGGGCTGCCGGTGATGGCGCACATTCACGGCGGCGGCTTCTTCAAAGGCTCCGGCAACGGAAACAACACGCTGCTGGCGAACACCGGGAACGAAGTGATCGTTTCGATGAACTACCGCCTGAACATCTTCGGGTTCCTCGCGCACGCGGCGCTAGGTCCGAACTCCGGAGACTACGGTTTGCAGGATCAGCAGGCAGCGCTTCGGTGGGTACAGCAGAACATCAGCGCGTTCGGCGGTGACCCGCACAGCGTGACGATCTTCGGAGAGTCGGCCGGCGGATCGAGCGTGTGCGACCAGATCGCGTCGCCGACGGCCGCCGGGCTGTTCGACAAGGCGGTCAGCACCAGTGGCGAGTACAACACGTTGTTCGGGGTGGGGGAAGCACCGCGCCCGGGCGGCGCCGAAGACCTCGAGCTGCAGGATTGCAAATCGAAGCTGCCGACACTCGCGCAGGCAGAAGCCATCGGCGCCGGATTCGCGACCGCGGTGGGATGCGGTGGCGCCATGGATGTGGCGGCATGCCTGCGCGCGGTACCCGCACAGACCGTGTCGGACGTTTCCTCGATCCCCGGCTCCGGCTACCAGTTCGGCGGACAAGGCACGGTCGCGCCCACCCTGAACGGCAAGACGTTGACGATGACGCTGCGGCAGGCGCTTCAGACGGGCCATGTGAACCGGGTTCCCGTGATCGCGGGCGTTGACCGCGACGAGAACCTCGTCGGCTTTCCGGTCACTGCGGCGGATTACACCGCGCTGGTCGAGGCGCAATACGGCTCGCACGCCGCCGACGTGCTGGCGCGTTACCCGCTGGTGCGCTTCAACTCGCCGTTCGTCGCCTGGCGCACGGTCGCGGCCGATTCCGACACCGTGTGCAGCGCGCTTCGAACGGCCGAAGAGTTGTCCAGATGGATGCCGGTATTCGCGTATGAGATCGACTTCGGAGACGTTTCATCGGCGACGACCGGCGAGTCGACGGGGGCCAGCCACGTGGGCCAATGGATCCTGACGCCGGCTTCTTTGGACGTCAACCGGCAGGTGCTGCAGAACCAGGAGCTCGCCTACGTGACGACCTTGGCTCGCACCGGGGAGCCGACCGCAGATGGCACCCCCATCTGGCCGCAGTTCCAGTCCGACACGGAAGGCGAGGGGCCCCGTTGGGTGATGTCGCTCAGCGTGGGCGCGGACAGCCAGGCGACGCTCGTCACCCAGATACGCCAGGCTCACCACTGCGCATTCTGGGACGAGTTGACTCCCGAGCCTTGAGCGCGACCCGTCAACGCCGGAAAGGGCCGGCCGACAACCTCGGCTGGCCCTTTTTTAACGCGATCACCAGACTGTTGTGCAGCGCGCTTCGCACCGCCGAAGCGCTCGCACAATGGATGCCGGTGTTCGAGTACGAGATCGACTTCGGAGATGTCAGCTCGGCCCTGGCGGGCAACCCAGGCGGTGCCAGCCACGTTGGCCAGTGGAATCTGGCTGCCGGCGCTGACAGCCAGAGGACGCTGGCCACCCAGATTCGCCAAGCGCACAACTGCGGATTCTGGGACGAGGTGACCCCGGAGCCGTAACGGCAACGATTCAACGGAATCCGCACGGGGTCGGCCGGACAGCTCGGCCGCCCCGTTTTGCGGCGGTCTACTCGGGGTTCAGATCGATGCGAAACAGTACCTGCAGTGGATAACCCACGGCACCTTCGAAAAATGCACGGTCCAGAGCCAGATGCTCATCGGTTACCTTCAGTTCAATGATTTTGGGGAGTGTTTGAAACCCGGCCGCGGCCAAGGCATTGAAATAGTCGGCAAAAGTCTTGTGCATGTAACTCACCGGAACGGCCTTGCTGTCCCGTCTCCAGATGTACCCTTCATAGGATTCATCGACTCCAGCAAAGTAGTCTCGTCCCTTTGAGTCGAAGTAAACGGGCTTCTCCTGTGGGCGGATATAGGGCAGAAATGGGTGCGGAACTGTGAAAATGAAACGACCGCCCGGAGCGAGGCGCGAACGCACGGTCCGGAATACGTCGGTCATTTCAGCACAGCTCAAATAGCTGACCATGAACACGGCGATCACCCGGTCGAATTGCTCCCGCGGAAATTCCCGAAAATTCGTGACATTGCCCCTCTTGAAGGTCATCGGACACGATGCACCGCTCGCGGCAGCCTGTTGGGCACGAGCGACCATCTCGCTGGAGATATCGATGCCGAATACCGACTGAGCGCCTGCCTGCGCCACCAGTCGGGCAACGTATCCTTCTCCGCACCCCAGATCCAGCACATGCTTGCCTGTCACGGGCGCAAGTTCCTGCAGTACGAGGGGTCTGGCCGTGAAGTCCGAGAGGATCAGGGGCTCCTGCCGGGCCCACCGGTCTGCGTTCTGATCGAACATTCCAGCGAAAGAATCAGTCTGCATGACATTGGCCTCTAAACAACAATGCAAGCGGAGATGTTCTCGTTCGGGGCGACAACGTAGGCGGGCCGATCGCCGGAGGAGATATGGCCAGCATTCGAGATTAAGGCTAGGAGAGGACGAGCTCGGATGTAACCACGACGGGGTCATGGTGGTGGCGCGCACATGATGCTCCGTAACGGTTCAGGAAGGACTCCAAACCAGTGATGGACGTTCGGCCGACCGGCGGCGTATCTTGAATCCAGGGACGAAGAGGCCTTCGACCCACCCGCCGTCCGGGGGTCGAGCAGGCCAGGGAGGGCCCATGGTCGTCTGTTTAAGGTCTGAACGCCGCGCGCTCGCGGGCGCGTTGCTGTTGGCCACGTGCGGCCTGGCATTGTGCGGGTGCGACCGCAAGGCGCAGATGCCGGCGCCACCGCCGCCCGAGGTCTCCGTGATCGAGGTGAAGCGCGCGCCGGTCACCGTGTACGACGAGTACGTGGCGCAGATGCAGGCGCCGGACACGATCGAGATCCGCGCACAGGTCACGGGGCTGCTCCAGCAGCAGGCATTCGCCGACGGCGCGCGCGTGCGCAAGGGAGCTTTGCTATACGTGATCGACCAGCGTCCGTTCGAAGCGCAGGTGGCCCAGGCGCAAGCGAACGTGGCGCAGGCCGAAGCCAACCTGATCAACGCCGGGCAGAACCTCGCCCGCAACGGCCGTCTGATCGCGCAGCACGCGGTCAGCCAGCAGGACTACGACGCCGCCGAGGCGCAGGAGAAGGCGGGCGCGGCTCTGGTGGAAGCCCAGAAAGCGCTGCTGCGAGATGCCGAGATCAATCTGGAGTTCACGTCGATCCGCGCGTCCCGCGACGGCGTGATGAGCAGCTCGCTGGTGAAGCCCGGTGCCCTGATCACGGCGCAGCAGACCCTCCTCACGACGCTGTACTCCAACGATCCGATGTGGGCGCTTTTCACGATCGGCGAAGAAAGGCTGCTTGAGCTTCAAAAGCGCCTGAAGCACCCGCCTGGCGAGCAGCCCGACCAGGCCCCGCCGTTCCGGATCCGGCTGGCCGACGGCAGCGACTACGCGTTGCCCGGCAAGTTGAACTTCGTCGACGCGGCGATCGATCAGAAAAACGGGACACTTCAGGTACGCATTTCCTTGCCCAATCCCGATCGCCTGTTGCGCCCGGGACTGTTTGTCCGGGTGATCGTGCCCGCCTTTGAGAATGCGGACGGCATACGCGTGCCGCAACGAGCCATCAAGGAGCTGCAGGGCTTGAAATCCGTGTACGTGGTCACCGCCGGCGACAAGGCGGAGGAGCGCCCGGTCGTGGCGAACCGCCTCGTCGAAAACGACTGGGTGGTCGAAAGCGGGTTGTCCGGAGGCGAGCGCATCGTCATCGACGGCGTTGGCAAGGTGCGGCCGGGCGGCCAGGTCCGGCCGGTGCTGGCGAGCGCCGCCGGCGCCGCAGCGGCCGGGTCGGCGCCGACGACGGCTCACAACTGAGCGCGCCGCAGGTCCCGCCAGCCCGACAGCGGAGCATGCCGTGCTGAATTTCTTCATCGAGCGGCCGGTCTTCTCGACCGTGATCGCGTTGCTGATGCTGCTGGTGGGCACGCTGGCGATCTTCCAGCTGCCGATCGCGCAGTATCCGCAGGTGCTGCCGCCCCAGGTCACCGTCACGACGACGTTTCCGGGCGCGAACTCGAACGTGGTGGCGCAGTCCGTGGCGGCCCCGATCGAGCAGCAGGTCAACGGCTCGCAGGACATGCTGTACATGGGCTCGAAGAGCGGCAACGACGGCTCGTACAGCCTGACGGTCACCTTCGAGATCGGCACCGACAAGAACATCGACGCAGTCGAGGTGCAGAATCGCGTGGCCGTGGCCCAGAGCCAGCTTCCGCCCGACGTCCTCCGCAACGGCATCACGATCCGCAAGACCACCACCGATCTGCTGGAGGTCATCGCGCTGACCTCCCCGGGCGGGCGCTTCGATAGCACGTTCCTGAGCAACTACGCGCTGCTGAACCTGTACGACGCGCTGGGGCGCGTGCCGGGCGTCGGCCAGGTGCGCATCTTCGGCGAGCGCGACTACAGCATGCGCATCTGGCTGAACCCGGAGAAGATGGCGCGCCTGGGGGTCACCGCGAGCGATATCTCGAAGGTGATCAACGAGCAAAACGTGGTCGCTCCGGCGGGCGGGCTCGGTCTTCCGCCGGTCCCGGCCGGCCAGCAGACGCAATACACCGTGTTCGTCAAGGGCCGGCTTTCCAAGGTCAGCGAATACGAGAACCTGATCATTCGCGAGGCGCCCAACGGCCAGGTGGTCCGTCTGAAGGACGCCGCGCGCGTGGAACTGGCGGCCTCGGACTATTCGCTGGTCGGGTCCACCGACGACCTCCCGGCCGCGCTGATGGGCATCTACCTGCAGCCGGATGCCAATGCCCTGCACACCGCCAAGGTGATCGCCGGTGTGCTGCAGGAGCAGGCGGCACGCTTTCCCGCCGGTCTCGAGTATTCGATTCCTTACACCACCACGCCCTTCGTGACCGAATCGCTGAAGGAGGTCGTGATCACGCTGTTGGAAGCCTTTGCGCTGGTGGTGCTGGTCGTGTTCGCGTTCCTGCAGAGCTGGCGCGCGACCCTGATTCCGCTGCTGGTGGTGCCGATCTCGCTGGTCGGAACGTTCGCCGCTTTCACCGCCCTGGGCTTCTCGATCAACACGTTGACGCTGTTCGGAATGGTGCTCGCGATCGGCATCGTGGTGGACGACGCGATCGTGGTCGTCGAAGCCGTGCAGCAGCGGTTGGACACGGAAGGGCTGTCGCCGATCGAGGCCGCCAAGTCGGCGATGGCCGACGTGGGAGGTCCGGTGGTGGCGATCGCGCTGGTGCTGGCCGCGGTGTTCGTGCCCGTCGCCTTTCTAGGGGGACTGACCGGTCAGCTGTACAAGCAGTTCGCCCTGACCCTGGCCATATCGGTGATCCTGTCGGCGATCTGCGCGCTCACGTTCACTCCGGCGATGTGCGCCCTGCTGTTGAAACCCGCGCAGTCGGAACGTCCCCGCCATGGTCCGCTGGCAGTCTTCTTCTCCGGTTTCAATCGCGGTTTCGAAAGCTTCCGCGGCGGTTATTTGAAGGGGGTACTGGCGCTGAGCCGAAGAACCGCGCTCGTTGCGGTGACCTTCGCCGGGCTGCTCGCCATCGTCTGGGGTCTGGTTTCCACGCGCCCCACGGGCCTGGTGCCCTCCGAGGACCAGGGCTACCTGTTTTCGGTCGTCACGCTTCCGGCGCCCGCCTCGCTGGAGCGGACCAACGCGGCAGTGTCACAACTGACGCGGATCGCGCGCGCCACCCCGGGAGTGGAGGGCGTCGTCTATATCAGCGGCTTCAACTTGCTGACCGGCCAAGCCGTCTCCTACAACGGCACCGCATTCATCCGGTTCAAGAAGTGGGCCGAGCGCAAGACGCCCGCCGAGACCGTGGGCGCCTTGCAGCGCCTCCTGTCGGCGCGATTCAACGCCGAGATCAAGGACGCCAACGTGCTGGTGCTGAACCCGCCGCCCATCCGGGGACTGAGCACGGCCGGAGGGTTCACGTTCGTGCTGCAAGACCGGATCGGGACCGACGTCGGCCGGTTTGCGGAGGTCCTGCAGGGGCTGCTCGCTGAGGCGCGCAAGCGCCCGGAGATCGGCTTTGCCTACAGCGGATTCGACACGCGCGTGCCGCAGATCGAGTACGAAGTCGATCGCGACAAGGTCAAGGCCCTCGGCATCGACGTGAGCGACGTCTTCTTCGCCTTGCAGACGTTCCTGGGCAGCTATTACGTCAACGACTTCAACCTGTTCGGCCGCACGTTCCGGGTCGAGGCGCAGGCCGAGGGCGCCCAGCGACGCCAGGCCGAGGACGTCAACAACTTCTACGTGCGCAGCGCCAACGGCACGATGGTGCCGTTGAGCACCTTGGTCAGGTACCGGTCTTTCAGCGGTCCGCAGTACCTGGAGCGTTACAACGTCTATCAGGCGGCCACGATCAACGGGTCGAACCCCCCCGGGTACAGCTCGGGCCAAGCCATCGCGGCGATGGAGCAGCTGGCGCGCGGCCTGCCGGACGGTTTCAGCTACGAGTGGAGCGAAGCGACCTACCAGGAGAAAAAGACCGGGGGCCAGACCGGCTTCATCTTCGCGATCTCTCTGGTGTTCGTGTTCCTGGTGCTGGCGGCGCTGTACGAGAGCTGGGCGATGCCGGTGGCGATCCTGCTGGTGATCCCCTTCGGCGTCTGCGGCGCTTTCCTGGGCCTGCTGCTGCGTGGGTTCGACAACAACGTCTACACCCAGGTGGGCCTGATCATGCTGATCGGTCTGGCGGCCAAGAACGCGATATTGATCGTCGAGTTCGCGAAGTTGCAACGCGAGCAGGGCAAGCCGATCGTCCAGTCGGCGCTGGAGGGAGCGCGGCTGCGGCTGCGGCCGATCCTGATGACCTCGTTCGCCTTCATCCTGGGCACGGTGCCTCTGGCGATCGCCACCGGCGCCGGGGCCGCGGCCAGGCAGGCGCTCGGCACGGCCGTGGTGTGCGGCATGCTGATGGCCACCATGGTCGGCGTCTTCTTCATCCCGGCGTTCTACGTGATGTTTCAGCGGATGAGCGAGCGCCAGTCGCCGTTCCGGCGCCTCGAGACCGCGACGGCGACGGCCGGAGGAGCTCTGCCGGGGGGCGCGACCGCGGCGCCGGAACGATGAGACGACCTCTCGCATGGGCGCCGATTGCGGTCGCCGCGGGCCTGGCGATGGGCCTGGCCGGCTGCATGCTCGGACCCGACTATCGGCGGCCCGCCGTGGAGGTTCCCACCGCGTGGCGCATCAGCGTGGAAGAGGCGACCCAGGCGTCCGACGCCGCCTGGTGGGACCGCTTCGGCGACCCGGTGCTGTCGCAACTGGTGGGCACGGCGCTACAGAACAACGAGGATCTGGCGATCGCGGTCGCCAACGTCGACCAGGCTTTCGCCCAGTACGGAATCACCCGATCGGCGCTCTTTCCCGAAGTCGACGCCGGCGCTTCGGCGCAGCGGGAGCGCCTGAGCGAGACGACGGCGCCCTTAATAACTCCCCCGGGCCACCAGGCGTTCAACGATTACCGGCTCAACGTGTCGGCCAGTTACGAGCTGGACATCTGGGGCAAGCTGCGTCGCGCCACCGAAGCGGCGCGTGCGAATCTGCTCGCCAGCGAGGAAGGCCGTCGCACCGTCGTGCTGACCGTGGTGGCTTCGGTTGCAAGCGCCTACGTGCAGCTGCGGGCGCTCGATCGGCAACTGGACATCGCCAGGGCCACCACCGGGAGCCTCGGTCAGGCTGCCCGCCTGCAACAGGTGCGTTTCGAGGGGGGCGCCACGCCCGAGAGTGACTACCGGCAGGCCCAGTCGCAGTTCGAGGCCGCAGCCGCCCAGGTGCCGGAGCTCGAGCGGCAGGTCGTGCGCCAGGAGAATCTGATCAGTGTGCTGCTGGGCGCCAATCCCGGTGCGATACCGCGCGGAACTCCGATCGACCAGCTGAAGTTTCCCGACGTGCCGGCGGGCTTGCCCTCGGCGCTGCTGGAACGCAGGCCGGATATCCGGCAGGCCGAGCAGAATCTGGTCGCGGCCAACGCCGACATCGGCGTCGCGAAGGCGGCCTATTTCCCCACGGTCAGCCTGACGGCGCTGTTCGGCGTCGAAAGCTCGCAGGTTTCGGATCTGTTCAAGGGGGCGTCCAAATCGTGGTCCTTTGGCGCGCCGGTGACCGTGCCGATCTTCACGGCCGGCAGGATCGGCAGCCAGGTCGAGCAGGCCGAAGCCGGGCAGCGCGAAGCTCTGCATTTCTATCGGAGGTCCATCATCAGCGCCTTCGCGGACTTCGAGGGCGCGCTGGTGGACCGCGCGAAATTCGAACAGGCCAGCGAGGAGCAGGCCAGGAATGTCGAAGCACTGGAGCGGTTCCACGACCTGGCCTTGCTGCGCTACAAGGAGGGCGCGACCATCTACCTGGAGGTCGCCAACGCCGAACAATCGCTTCTGAGCGCGCGCCTGCAACTGGTGAACGCGCAATCCCAGCTGTTCCAGTCGTACGTCAACCTGTACCGGGCGATGGGCGGCGGGTGGGTGGATGCCGCCGAAAAACTCAGCGCCCGTTCCATGCCGCGGAAAGACTGATCCCTTCGAGGCCGTCGCTTGGGTCCGCCTCTAGAGCTTAAGCGCTGCCATGGCCCCGATTGCCTGCTGGATGTTGTCGCGGGCGGCGCCCTCGTTCGCCAGACGCAAGCGCTTCACACCCGCGAAGGCGTCACCGGGCCTCGCCGTGTACTGGCTGTCGATGACCTTGCTCCAGACCGTCGCACCCGACTGCGCATCGACCAGCTTGTAGTTCACGTCCATCTTCACCGTCATCGAAAAGCCGACCACCGGCTGATCGACCTCGCCGATGAAGGCGGTGAGTTGATAACGCGCGCCCGACGGTGACACCTTGGCGAACAGTCCCGACTGCTGGATCGAGTCGCGCAGCGCCTGCGCGAACGCCTCATCGGATATCTGCGATCCGCCCGTCGAGGAAGTCTGCGAGCCACCCGACACCGCCACCGAGACGTCGCCGCCGATCGGGTGCACGGGCTTCGTCGGTACGGCCGTCATCCCGACCGAAGTCGCCGGGGCCGCGCAACCGCCGAGGAGCGCCGCCACTGCGAGCGCGCAGGCAAGCGCCAGGTACCGGGTCGCGGCGGTCATTTGAATATCACTCCCAGCGTCTCCTCGACCATGCCCTCGGCCGCCTTGCGTTGCAGGGAGGGTCGCCGCACCTCGCCCTTGGCGAGGACCGCGCCGGAGGTACCGTCGCGGATCTGGATGTCGAGCTTGATCATATACATCGTGATATCCCACATCCAGTGGTCTTGATAAGTGACGATGGCGTCGACCGGCGCGTCCGGCTTGGGCGCGTCGCCCGAGGTGCTTTGATGGCCCATCGTCACGAGGCGCGCGGAGATGAGTTTTTCGATCCCGCGCGTGTCCTCCGGAAGGCGAACCACGTAGAAGGTCTTGAGCTTGCTCAGATCGGCATCAGGCGCCTTGGTAGCGCTGTTCGTCGCGCAAGCAGTCAGTATCAGCATCGGCAGCAACAGGCCGATCCGCAGCACGCGCTTCATGTTGGCCTCCCCCAACCGCGGCAGTGGCGCGGAGTCTACTGCGGATCTAGCGATCGTGACGCACCGCGGGCTTCACGCATCCGAGCGATCAGATCCGTTCGCGATCGCGGTTGGCGCTGTCGGGTTCGCGTCACAAATTCCGTCTATGACCCGCGCTGAAGGGTTACCTCGATGCAGCCAGAGAACTGGGGATTCACGTTGTCAGCCGTGATCCGTGCCAACGGGCTGAGGCGCTGCTCGCTGTAAGTGCGGCCGTAAGTCATCGAATTGGCGGAATCGCGGTCGGCCCCAGTGATCCGGGCAGCATCGACATTCGCCGCCGGTGTTTCGGCGCGGACCGACTCGAAGCTCGCCACGGCGCAGATCGCAAGTGCAATGAGCGCCCGCACGAGCAGGCGGTCACCCGGGAAGCGCCGAACCGCGGGAGCGTTCGTGCTTTGGGGCATCGTGTTTACGCTAGGCATGAGTAAGTGAATCCGAGGTGATGTTGAGTTGAACAACACAGGTTCAGCTGCGCGATCCCTGAAAACCACTGATCTGCTCGATGCTCCCTGTATCGAAGTCCATGCTCGCACTCGGGTTGTGGCTCATCTATTGAATTCGTGCTGAGATTGCGCAGGATGGCGTCGCGGTTTCGAGAAAGTGCCTTCATCGAGGCACGAATTTGAAAGGGTTCGGCAACAACGCTAAAGAATCAACTCGCGCAACTGTGCGTGAGTCGAGTTCTGGTGTTCAGGCTGGGCGGTTCCGACGAGCGCCTGATGCCGGCGCCCAGTTTCTGGCAGCACCAGTTGCAGGGCCTGCCTCCGGAAAAGAGACTGGACGCCGATGTTTTTGCCGCGAAGGTTGATGAGTTCCTCGCGCACCTTCCCGCAGCCTCGGCGGCCGCCACGGCGCCGGCCGTCGGCGCAAAGTCCGAATAGGAGCCGCAGATGTCAAAATCGTTGATGCCGTTGCTCGCAGGCGTTGCGCTGCTCCTATTGATACCGGTTGCCTCGTGGTCTGCTGAAACGCCTGGAGCAAAGACCACTGCAACCGGTAATCCAGTTCCTTCCGCCGTGCACTCTACCGCCGGCGGCGCGTGAAGGCCTCGAATGTCCGGGCCAATCTCGTGTTGGCAGATCTTCGGATCGCTCGAACGCGACACACTCAGCGGCGCGACAACCTTGATCGCAACATTGGTCGAAGTGGCTCCGAAAAACTTCGAGCCATGCGCCAACTGCCAATGGAAGTCGTAGGTGCCTGGCGTTGTCGGAGCACTTACTCTGAAACTGAACGTTACGCTTGAACCGGCCTCCGCCGGCGACGGCAAGGCGACAGAGGACACCTGCCAGTTGGCGCTGTTGACCGGATCGGGGGAGCCGAGCACGTAGCCGCCGGAGACTGTCCAAGATGTCGAGCCGGTGTTCCGAAAAGTCAGCGACACAGAAAACCTGTTCCCGGCCTGCGCGGATACTGGCACTGACTGGGAGGTGAAGGAGGAATTGTCGTCGGCCGCTGCCGATCGAGTAGCCGGCAGCGTGACTGCCGCGAACCCCGCGACGAGGGCAATAAGGGGTCCGATGGTGCGGCCGGTACGCCACCAGACCCGCAAAGACTCTCCGGCCTGCCCAGGCGGCCGGATCAGAGCCGTCCTCCAGGGGGACTGATCGGCGACGAGGTGCTGATCTTCACTGACTACGTCCCGGTCGCCTGTGCCGGCCGAAGACGCGGGCCTCGGAACAGGCGGCGGGCGATTTGACTTCAGCGCAGGACGACCACCGGGATCTTGGTGTGAGTCAGTACCTTCATGGTCTCGCTTCCCAGCATCATGGCCGCGAGACCGCGACGTCCGTGAGACGCCATGCAGATCGCATCGCAGCCATTGGCTTCCGCGGCCATGATGATCTCCTGCCATACGTGTTCGCCGGTGCGCGACACACAGGTGCAGTCCACGCCCAGCTCGCGAGCGTTGGCGGCGACCCGCTCGAAGATCTCTTTGTTGAACGCCGCGGCGTTTTGCTCGCGCTGCTCTCGTGTGGTGGTGAGAGCGGCCGGTGTGACCGAGAGCACGTGAAATGGCACAGTCACATGCACGGCCACCGCCTTGCTGCCAAGCGCCCGGGCCATCTGGAGGCCCTGGTACACGGCTTTGTCGGACAGACTCGAACCGTCGGTCGGAATAAGTATCGACTTGAACATACGACCCCCTTGTCGCTGAATGCGACCCGCTCGCACGGACGGACCTGAGGATGCATCCGTCTGCGGCAGCACTTGAAAGCCGCGCTCCGCCGCCCGCGATAAGACTCCCGGGTCGCCGTGGAATGATTTTGCGCTTCGATGCGAGCCTGGGCAATTGCGTGAAAATCCGGCGGTGCCAGCCAGAATCGGCGGCTGGATCACTTGTTCAAAGGAGCGCCGTCTGTGTCGGCGTCGATTGCCAATCGTCGTTTCGCCCGTCCTGATACACCACCTGCAGGTCAGCTCGAAGGTCGTCCGACAGATCGTCCAGACACGCAATATTGATCGCGTAGAACTCCTCGGCAAATGCGTCCCTGCCACCGTGGCCAAAGAGCTTCAGGCCGCAGTGGCTACAGAACATGTGTGCGATCCGGCCGGTTCCGAAGCGGTATTCAGTCAGCGAAGCCGCTCCTTGCAACAGACTGAACGCCTCGCCTGGAACGAACGCCTTCCAGAACCGCGACTTGCTGCAAATCGAGCAGTTGCAGCGGCTGGTCGGTTGGGACGTGTCCAGCTCGCACCGAAAGCGCACCGCTGCGCAATGGCAGGAGCCCGAGAACCAAGCCTTCATGCCCGCACCCCTTTCGCCGCCATGCTTTCGCCAAGCCTGTCGAGCACACTTTCCCAGCCGAGCTCGTGCCCGTCGCGCATCGATTCGGACGAAAACGGCTCCTGTCGGAAGGTGAGCCGGGTCTTGCCGTTCTTCTCGTCATCGAAGGTCACCGTAATGATCGTCTCGGGCAACGCCTCGGAATCCCATTCCCACTGGAACGTGAAGACCAAACGCTTCGCCGGCACGATCTCGCGATAGACCCCGTGCGCCCAGCTGTCGACACCCTTGGGCGAGCGGATGCAGTAGCGGTATGCGCCGCCTACGCGAAAGTCCATCTCGAACGAGGTACAGATGTAGTCCCGGCCGTTTTCGCGGGGGTACCACCAGCGCCGTGCGTGCTCGGCCGATGACCAAGCCTCGAACACGAGCCTGGCCGGCGCATCGAGCGTCCTCACTATTTCGAGAACGTATGCAGCGTGCGCGGTCGGCCGGCCGGGTGCGGACATCATGACGGGTCCTTCCTTTCTGTAATTACGGTTTCGTTCGGCGGGCAGCGCGCGCTACGCGACGTCGCCTTCCTTTTCCGGCAGCCGTTGCGCGGGTTGCCTTCAGTTCGCGGACGTAATCGGCGAGGCGATCCAGCCTGGTTTCCCAAAATGGGCGATAGTGTTCGAGCCATTCGGTCGCTTCCTGCAGCGGCTGGGCCACCAGGCGGCGCGGCCGCGATTGCGCCTGTCGGCCAGTCTTGACCAGCCCCGCGCGCTCGAGCACTTTCAAGTGTTTCGATATGGCCGGTGAACTCATGTTGAAAGGCTCGGCGAGTTGCCCAACGGTCGCCTCGCCGGAGGCAGCCAGACGCGCGAGGATGGCCCGACGGGTGGGGTCGGAGAGTGCTCCGAAGGCCAAGCTCAGGTTGTCGACTGCCATGTGAATTACCATGTGGTTTCGTAACCGTTTGGTTTTTAACAGAGCTGCGTCATGATGTCAAGCGGGTCCGCCGGTTCCCGATGGCAGTGTCGAACGACTGATCGAGTGCGCCTGCTGGTGCCGGCTGCGCTAACATCAGGGTTCGGTCAGTTATTCGGAGAGGCGGGCCATGAGAAAGATCTGGTGTGCGTTCCTGTTGATCAGTGCATTGGCGCTGCCGGCGCTGCCCGCGCTTGCCGACAGCTATAGCGACTCCATCGCACTTTTCAAGAATGCGGGCGCGAGCGCTGCATTTGTCGACTCCAGCTACGGCTATGCGGTTTTCCCGACGATTGGCAAGGGCGGGCTCATCGTCGGCGGAGCGTACGGCGAGGGCCATGTCTACAAGCAGGGCAAGTATGTCGGCGACACATCGATGACGCAGGTGAGCTTGGGTTTCCAGGCGGGCGGTCAGGCGTACACCGAGATCGTTTTCTTTCAGGACCAGCGAGCGTTCAACGAATTCACATCCGGCAACTTCAGCTTCAGTGGAAATGTCAGCGCGGTCGCAATTACCGCGGGCGCATCGGCGAGCGCAGGCACCGAAAGCTCCACCGCTGGCGCGAGCGGCGGCAAGAAGGACGCGACGACCGCAGGCGGGTACCAAAAGGGCATCGCAGTGTTCACTATTGCCAAAGGCGGCCTCATGTATGAGGCATCTGTCGCGGGCCAAAAATTTTCCTATAAGGCTCTGCCGGCGAAATAGCCGGCCTCGGTCACCGCCCACGCGTTATCACCGGATCCGTTGAACTGCCAGCCGACGGCTGCCGGCCGGCGGCCCGAGCGGTTTGTATAAAAGCGCCCGGCGACCCCAAAAATGCTCGATGCGCAAATCAAGGCGACCATCGACGCCATGTCGAAGGCCGACCTGTGGGCGGAGATGGTCAAGGGATCGCGCTCGACGTTTCAGGGCGACCGCCGCGACTACCTGATGGCCCGCTTTCATCTGCTTGATGAGGCGGAACACGACGAGAAGGTGCGCCGAGGGGCCGAACTGGCTGCAGAAGCCGGCAGGATCGCGAAGGCCTCCGCCAGCGCCGCCGAAGAAGCCAACCGGATTGCCAGGGTCTCCAACCGGCGCGCCGGTATCGCACTGGTCGTTGCGGCGCTGGCGGTGCTGATCGCAATTGCAGCCGTCGCGCTGCCGCACTACCGGTCCGACCGGGAACACGGTGCAGAGGCGGGCAAGGTTCAGAAAGTTCGCTGACCACGCGTTAAGCCGCGACGAACCGCTGGCGCCGGTCCCGACACGGGCCAATGCTAGAGTGGGTAAACAGCAGCCCACGGCTGCTGGGCCGCGTCGATCATCGTCGAGCGCGTTCACGCTTGTTTACGGCGTTCGATGGTGAGTATTTCGACCGTTTTCATTCAGCGCCCGATTGCAACCTCGCTGTTGATGTTGCTGATGGTGCTGCTCGGGGTGGCGGGGTATCTGTTGATGCCGATCGCCGCCTTGCCGCAGATCGAGCTGCCGACCATACAGATTTCGGCCGACCTTCCGGGTGCCAGCGCGGAGGTGATGGCGACCTCGGTGGCCGCGCCGCTCGAGCGGCAGCTCGCGCTGATTTCCGGCGTGACCGAACTGTCGTCCACCAGCGCGCTGGGCAACTCTTCCATCACGATCCAGTTCGATCTGAACCGCAGCATCGATGGCGCGGCCCAGGACGTTCAGGCCGCCATCAACGCGGCGGCCGGCCTGCTGCCGAAAAACCTGCCGAACCCGCCGACCTACGAGAAGGCCAATCCGGCCGACTTTCAGATCATGTCGCTCGCGGTCACCTCGAAGACGCTGCCTTTATCCGAGCTGAACGTCTACGCGGATACCTACATCGCCCAACGGCTGTCTCGAGTCAGGGGCGTCGGCTTGATCGACCTGCATGGCGAGCAGAAGCCCGCGGTGCGGGTGCAGATCGATCCGAACAAGCTCTCGTCGATGCAGCTCAGCCTGGAGCAGGTCCGTTCGGCGCTGGCGGCGGCCACCGTGAACCTGCCCAAAGGGACGCTCGACGGCCCGCGCCGCTCCATCACGGTCGACTCCACCGATCAGATCACGCGCGCCAGCGAATACGATGCCCTGATCCTGGCTTACCACAACGGCGCGCCTGTGCGCGTGCGCGACGTCGGCCACGCGATCGACGGCGTCGAAGACGTCAAGCAGGCCGCTTGGGTGCGCGACACCCGCGCCATCATCGTCGACATCCACAAGCAGCCCGGTTTCAACGTGGTCGAGACGGTCGATCAGATAAAAAGGGAGCTGCCCGAGCTGCGGCGCTCGCTGCCGGCGGCCGTCGACGTCGAGGTCGTCAACGACCGCACCCAGACCATCCGGGCCGCGCTGCGCGAAGTTCAACGAACCCTTGCGATCACGGTGGCTCTGGTGATCCTGGTGGTGTTCGTGTTTCTGCGAGGCCTGTGGGTGACCCTGATCCCGGCCAGTGCCATTCCGCTGTCGATACTCGGCGCCTTCGCGGTGATGTACGCGCTCGGCTACAGCGTCGACAACCTGTCGCTGATGGGCATCACGGTCGCGGTGGGCTTCGTCGTCGACGACGCGATCGTCGTGATCGAGAACATCGTGCGCCACGTCGAGGGCGGCGAGGCGCCGCTGCAGGCCGCCGTCAACGGGGTGCGCCAGGTCGCATTCACCGTCGTATCGATGACGTTGTCGCTGATCGCCGCCCTGATTCCGCTGCTGTTCATGGGCGGGGTGGCCGGTCGCCTGTTCCGGGAGTTTTCCGTGACCGTGAGCGTGGCGCTGCTGGTCTCGGCGGTCGTGTCGTTGACCGCCACGCCGATGCTGTGCCGCATTTTTCTGCCGTTCGACCGCCGCCGCGCGCCCGGGCCGCTGGCCGCGGCCGCGGAGCGGAGCTTTCAGTGGGTGCTCGCCGGCTACGATCGCTCGCTGGCCTGGGTGCTGGCGCGACCGCGCGCCACGCTGACGCTGACCATCGCCATCCTCGCGCTGACGGTCGGCTTGTACGTGGTGATTCCGAAGGGATTTTTCCCCCAGCAGGATACCGGCCAGATCATCGGCACCACCGAGGCTCCGATCGACATTTCCGTTCCCGAGATGTCGCAGCGGCAGCTCGCCATGGTGCGTGCCGTCAAGGACGATCCGGACGTCGAAAGCGTCTACAGCTGGATCGGCCCGCCGACCATCGGCAACGGCCGCCTGGTCATCAACCTGAAGCCGTTTCGCGACCGCGCGAGCACCGCCGGCCAGGTGATGGCGCGTCTGAAGCGAACCGCGGCCGACGTGTACGGCATCCAGCTGCGCATGCGGACCCGGCAGGATCTGCAGATCGGCGGGCGAGCCAGCTCCACGCAATTCCAGTACACGCTGCAGGACGTCGACCTGAAGGAGCTTTATGCGATGGCGCCCAAGCTCATTGCGCGCCTGAGCCTGCTGCCGGAGCTGGCCGACGTGACATCGGATCTGCAGGACGCGGCGCCGCGCACGACCGTGGTGATCGATCGCGACCGCGCCGGCACGTTCGGAATCAGCCCGCAGATGGTCGACGACACACTCTACGATGCGCTGGGCCAGCGGCAGGTTGCCACGATCTTCACCCAGATCGACCAGTATCGGGTCGTCCTGGAGGTCGATCCGGCCCACAAGCTCGATGCCACCGCGCTGCAGGAGATCTACGTGCCTTCGGCTTCCGGGCGACTGGTGCCGATGGCGGCCTTTTCGCGCCTGGAGGATTCCCTCATTCCGCTGACCATCGGCCATCAGGACCAGTTCCCGGCCGTGACCCTGTCGTTCAATCTCGCGCCCGGCGTTGCGCTGGGCGATGCCGTCCATGCGGTGGAAGTGGCGCTGGGGCGCATGACCGACCTGCCGATGAGGCTGCGCGGCAGCTTCGAGGGCACCGCTCAGGCCTTCAAGTCATCCCTGGGCAGCATGCCCTATCTGATCGCGGCGGCGATTTTGGCCGTGTACATCGTGCTGGGCATGCTCTATGAAAGCTACGTTCATCCGATCACCATCCTGTCCACGATCCCGTCGGCGGGGATCGGAGCGCTGCTGGCGCTGATGGCATTCGGCTACAACCTGGATGTGATCTCGCTGATCGGCATCATCCTGCTGATCGGGATCGTGAAGAAAAACGCCATCATGATGGTCGACGTGGCGCTGGAGTCCGAGCGTCGCGATCGCATGTCCGGCGAAGCGGCGATCCGCTACGCCTGCCACCTGCGCTTCCGGCCGATCATGATGACGACCGGGGCGGCGATCCTGGGCGCGCTGCCGCTCGCGCTCGGCACCGGTGCCGGATCCGAAGTTCGGGCCCCGCTGGGGGTGACGATCGTCGGGGGCCTGCTGTTTTCGCAGTTCCTGACCCTGTACACGACTCCGGTCGTGTACCTCTACATCGACCGCATCAACCCCTTCAAGGCGCGCGAATGGACGCGGGCCCGTCAACCGTTGGGCGATCGCTCCCCGGAATCGCTCGACTGAGCCAGCCTCGGGCCGTCCGGCACCGGTCAGGCTGCGGCCTGCTCGTGGTCCTGCCCCGCGAAAGCAGCCAGCACCTCGGCGGTCTGCGCGGCGCCCAGCGGCCGCGACAGCAGGAAGCCCTGGGCGCAGGCGCAATCGAGTTGCCGCAGGCACTCCAGCTGTGCATTGGTCTCGACGCCCTCGGCGATCACGCGCTTGCCCAACGCGTCGCCCAGGCGGACGATGGCGCGCACGATCTCGCTGCTCTCTTTCGTCTCGCCGATCTGCCGCACGAACGAGCGGTCGATCTTGAGGCTGGTGATCGGCAGTGCCGAGAGGTAACTGAGCGACGAATAGCCGGTTCCGAAGTCGTCCACGCTCAGCCCCACGCCCAGGTCGCGCAGTTCCTTGAGCGTGCCCACCACGGTCTCGAGCTTCTGCATCAGCGTGCTTTCGGTGATCTCCAGGGCGAGGCACGAAGGCGGAACGCCCGTCTCGCGCAGCGTCTCGCGGACGAAGGCGACGAACTGCGGTCCGGTCAGATCCTTGCCGGAGATGTTCACGTGCACGCTGAGCTCGCGCGTCGCGGGGTAGCGCTCGTGCCAGGTGCGCAACTGGCGGCACACGCGCCGGATCGCCCACTGCGTCAGCTGATTGATGAGCGCGGATTCCTCGGCGACCGGAATGAAGGTTCCCGGGCCGATCAGACCCCGCTGCGGATGGTCCCAGCGCATCAGCGCCTCGAACCCGACCAGCCCGCGCGGTTCGATCCGATACAACGGCTGGAAGGCGAGCGAGAGCTGGTCGGCCGCCAGAGCCTGCTGCAGCTCGCTTTCGAGGCGCAGCCTTTCCGAGGCGAGCTCGTACAGGCTGGCGTCGAACAGGGCATAGCAGGCTCTGCCCTTGTTCTTTGCTTTGTACATGGCCAGGTCGGCATCGCGCATCGCTTCCTCCGGCGTCTCGTAGGCGAGGTCGCTGAAGGTGATGCCGATGCTGGCGCTGGTGCTGATCTCGGTGCCGGCAATCCGGAACGGTTCGCGCAGCGCATCCTGCAGGCGCTCGGCCAGAACCACCGCGTGGTGGGTTCCGCCGCGTATCCGGCTCAGGATCGCGAACTCGTCGCCGCCCAGGCGGGCCACCAGGTCGGTGGGCCGCACCACCTGCTTGATGCGGCGGGCCGCGCGCACCAGGAACTTGTCGCCGGCGCCGTGTCCATGCTGTCGTTGATGCGCTTGAACCGGTCGAAATCGAGATACAGGACCGCGAAGTGCTCGGAGGGGTCGCGGCGATGCGCTTCGATCGCCTCCGTCAGACATTCGTAGAAGCGGTTGCGGTTCGCGAGGTGGGTCAGGCCGTCGTGATAGGCGATGTACTGCAGCCTGCTTTCGGCCAGGCGCCGGTCGGTGATGTCCTGGACCTGGAAGATCAGGCAGGCTTCGGACTCGTTGGCTTCGGCGAAGATCGCGCAGTGCAGCAGGATCCACAGCTCGGTGCCTTCGCGCAGCCGGCAGCGCAGCTCGAGCACCAGGGTGTCCAGTTCGAGCGTCAGCACGCGCTGCAGCTGGGCCTTGAGCGTGTCGGCGTGCTCCTGCGCCAGAAATTCGGTGAAGGGCGTGCCGCAGATGTCATCGGCCGGGCGCTGCAGCAGGGTGCACAGCGCGTGGTTGGCCCGCAGCAGGCGGCCGTCGACCGACACCAGCCCCATGCCGATGGCGGCGTGCGAGAACGCACTCAGGAAGCGCTTTTCGCTGCGCTCGAGCTCGTGCAGGTAATGGGCCTGCTGTGCAGCCTCGCGCTGCGCCGCCTCCGCGCGCTCCCGGTTGGAGCGTTCGATCGCCTCCCGCTCGGTGGCTTCCTGCTGGCCGAAGTAGTAGTGCAGGGTCGCCTGGAACATCGCCACCATCGGCAGCGCCACGATCAAGGTGGTGACGCCGAACTGCCGGAACGCGAGATAGAGCACGGCTGCCACCGAGGCGCTCGCCGCGTAGGTCAGGCCGAGCCAGCCGACGCTGCGTACGCGCTCAGCGAGGCTGGGCCACTGATTGCGCTTCAGGTGAACGACGGTGGCCACCAGCGTCGGTCCGACGACGAAATAGGTGGCCGCGAACAGCATCGTGGCGACGAACACGGCGCCGTCGCCGGCCATGCCGGCGCGGGGCATCGCGGTGACCACCGACTCGAACGTCTGGGCGCACACCAGCATCGCGATGGCGGCCGCGGCGGGGCTGAAGACGCGGCTGGACCAGCGCGGAGTGGTGCGCCATGCGATCGCCGCCGATTCGGCCGCGGCTCCGAACACGGCCGCCTCCGCCCCATGCAGCAGCAGCAGCAGGAAAATGAAGATGTCGCCGGCCGCGATCGAGTATTTTGTCTTCGGAATGCGCAGCGGGAACATCGCAACGATGGCCGCAACCAGCGTGATGGCGAGCACCTGCCATACGTGCGACGGCGGCAGCGAGGCGACCTTGACCACGGCGAACCCGGTTGCCACCAGGCCGCTCGCGGTCAGAGCCAGCCAGTAGGCCGCGGCGGCGGCGTTGTAGTCCGGAAAGAAGCGCTGCCGGATGCCGGTGGCCTTCAGGTCAGTCGGGGCGGACGCGACGGTGGCGCTTTGCGCCTCGCTGCTCACGGCTCTCCCAGCAGGCTCGAGTTGTTCGCGCGGCTCACGCCGGGCTGGCCGCTTTCGCTCAGTGCAATGCCTTCGGCCAGCGCGATGCCTTCGCTCAGAGCGATGCCTTCGGCCAGTGCGATGCCTTCGCTCAGCGCAATGCCTTCGCTCAGGGCGATGCCTTCACACAAGGCGATGCCCTCGCTCAGCGCGATGCCCTGGCCGAGCGTGATCCCGCTGCCGTTGGCCACCCAGCTCGCCAGCGTGGCGGTCGGAATGAACATGCCCGTGCGGCCGAGGTACGAGCTGGTGCCGGCCAGCGACGTCGCCCAGATCACACCGGGCGTGACCAGCGACTGGTTCTGCACGATCGGGCCCTGTGTGATCGATTGCACGAAGGTGTTGGGCACCGCAGGAGCGGGCCAGTACGTCACCGTGGCGCGCTGTGCGCCGTGTCGCACCCACAGGATGCGCGGGTCGTACATCGGCTGATACCGGGTGAACAGCGCCGTACCGCTGAACAGGTGGCTGCCGCCCGCGGTGACGATGCGACTCCAGTTGAACGTCTGGCCGTTGATCGTCGTGACCGGCGCCGGCATCGCCTTGCCGGCCGCCAGCAGGTTGTCGCCGGCGTGGATCTGGCCGGCGTTGATCGCCGGGGCGATATCGGTGCGTAAGGCCCTGGCCAGCCGAACCGCGCCTTCGATGTTCAGCTCGCCCGCGCCCTGCTCGACCAGGAAGTTGCCGGGCAGCGGCTGAGCCGTGTACTGCAGGATCGCCTTGATCAGCGGCGGCGTCAGCCCGGGATTGGCCTGCAGCATCAGGGCGGCGGCGCCCGCCACGGCCGGGGCCGCGATCGAAGTGCCGCTCAGATTGAGCAGCTGCTGGTTCCAGCCCTGCCACGCGCCGCCGTAGGGTGAAGACAGAGCGGGATAGGTCGCTGGGAGATAGGCCCATTCGAGCGGGGTGCCGAGGATGTCCGAGGCGAGGGCACCCACGATCTTGTTGCCCGGCGCCACCAGATCGGGCTTGATCAGGTTGTCGTACTGGGTCGTGCCTGCGGCATCGACGTACGAGCCCCGGGTGGGACCGCGCGAGCTGAAGAAGTTGACGCTGTCGTCGGTGCGGCTGATCGTCCCCTTGGTGTTGACCGAGCCGACCGTGATCACCGACGGCTCGTCGCCGGGTGAGCTGATCGAGCCGAACACTTCGGTCCCGCTCGCGCTCTTGCCGAAATTGCCCGCGGCGACGACGACCGTGATCCCCGCATCTACGGCGCTGCGCACTGCGCGGCACAGCGGATCGGTCTGGTAGGTTTCGGTCGAATCGGCGGCCAGGCTCAGGTTCATCACCCGGATGTTGTAGGTCTTGGCGTTGAAGATGACCCAGTCGATGCCCGCCAGCACGTCGCTCAACTCGCCCGAGCCGGTCGCGTCGAGCACCTTGACGTCGAACAGGTTGGCATTCGGCGCGATGCCGGTGGAGTCGGTCGATTGATAAGAGCCCCGGCCGGCGGCGACCGAGGCGACATGGGTGCCGTGGCCGTACAGGTCGGGGCGGAGCAGCCCGGCAACCCCGATGGTTGCCTCCAGATTCGTCAGCAACGAACCGGTGGGTGCCAGCAGAGCGGACAGGTCGATGCCCAGACTCCAGCTCCTGCTGCCGCTCGAGGTGGCATCCCCCGTTTTTTGCATGTCAACCGCCCAGACCACGCGGGATGCTCCGTTGGGGCCCTTCATGTTCTGGTGGCTCCAGCTGATGCCGGAGTCGAGCACCGCGATGCCGACCCCGGTACCGTCCAGGCCCGTGTAGGAGGAGCCTCCCAGCAATGAGCTCGAGTAGGTCCGCACGCCGGGGGCGATCGCGCCGGTCGTGTATTCCATTGCGCTGGCCACGCGAAAGGTCAGGCGGTTCGGCGAGATGCTCTGTACGTCGGAGCGCGCGGCGATAGGGCCCACCTGGCTGGCCGGCAGTACCACCAGCAGGGCCGGCACGGACACGTAGTGGTAGTAGACGGACCCGCCGCCGGCGACCACCGCGGCGCGCAGGGCCGTCAGGTTCGGGTCGGTGCTGTTGGAGACGATCAGCGCCTTGACATAGCGCACCCCCAGCAGGTCCGTGGCCCAGTTCAGCAGAGGCGTCAACGGCGCCTCTATTACAGACAGCAGGTCAGGGGCGATCTTGGCCTGGGCGGTTGCCTGGGCGCGGGCCGGCGCACTGCCGAGCGTTGCGGCTGTCAAAATCGCCATGCACATGGCAACCAGCCTTGCGGGCACGCCCAGAGCGGCGGCTGTCGAAGAGCGGCACATCGGCTTCATATCGATCTCCTCGTCCGGCGCTGGCTCTGGCGCCCCGCCAATAGCCCAGACCCGTGCCCCAATTGAATTGGGGACAGACAAATTACCGGTAATCCTTTATGGAGATCGGCGCGGAAATGCCGCCCTTTAGGGAGGTATTTCCCTAACTCTTGGGAACTTAAGAGGCGTCTATACGGTAGACGATGTGCCGATTGAGCGGTCCAGGAAGGCTCGAGGGCGCCTGGGCCCTGCTAAGCGGATCGTTCCCGGGTCGGGTGAAGCTTGCGCACCCACCGGGACAATTTTTTCCTGAGGAAACCTTCGGCAGGCGTCAAGGCGCCCGTGGGGGGCCTGGCCGCGTTCATGCGAGGATCGGCTTCATGCGGCAGCTCGGCGATTACGAGCGCACCGTACAGGGGTCGCTGGGCCACGGTCGCGTTCCTTCGGCCGCACGTCATCGACTGCGGCTATCGCCTCCCTGTCCCCTGAGTCATTAGAGCACCGAACCCTGTCCCCTGCATAGCACCCTGATGGCTTAGCGTGGGCGCTGTTATTGTTCGAGGGCCATGTTCGGCCATGATGCAGACAAGCCGCACAAGAGCGTCGACGATCAGTGGCCGGGCTGGGCGGCGCTGATCGTGGCTGCCTCGATGCTGCTGGCGCTTGTGCTCCTTTCTGCCTGACCCCGGCGCAGTGACATGCCGGTTCCGGCATGGCCACCCTTTATGTTGCATCGGGCATGTTTTGAGAATATGCCGAAGGCGACATACACTGCAGGGATGGACTATCGAATTCAATCGCCCGGCCAGCTGTCGAGCCACCTGCGCGCGCTGCGCAAGACCGCGGGCCTGAGCCAGCAGCAGCTCGGCGCGCTGATCGGCGTGGGCCAGACGCGGATCGCCCGCATCGAGGCCGATCCGTCTTCGATCAGCACCGACCAGCTGCTCAGCATCCTGAGCGCTCTGGGCGTGCAGGTGATTCTGCGGACCCAGGACGAAGCGGGCAAAGCGGTGGCGGCGCCGAAGCGGTCTGCCAGGGCACGCACAGGCCGCCGCACGCCGGACGAGCCCTGGTGAGCGATGGCCGAGCTGAACGTCTGGATGAACGGGTCACCGGTCGGCGTCTGGTTCGCGCTGCGCAGCGGAACGCCGGGTTTTCGCTACCGGCCGCAGTGGCGCGATTCGCCGCAGGGACGCGTGCTGTCGCTGTCGCTTCCGTTCACGGCGAGCCTGGAGCACCGCGGCGAGGTCGTAACCAACTACTTCGACAATCTGCTGCCCGAGAGCGTCGATATCCGAAGGCGCCTCAGGGCGCGCTTCGGCGCGCGCTCGATCGACGTGTTCGACCTGCTCACGGCGATCGGGCGCGATTGCGTGGGCGCGGTTCAGCTGCTGCCGCCGGAGGCGACGCCGCAGGGATGGAACCGGGTCGAGTGCGAGCCGCTTACCGAGGCGGGCGTGGCGCGCGTGCTGGCCTCGGCCACCTCGGCCTCGCCGCTGGCGCCGGGCGAGGAGCAGGATTTTCGCATCTCGATTGCCGGCGCCCAGGAAAAGACCGCACTGGTGAGGATGGGTGGCAAGTGGTATCGCCCGCGCGGGGCCACGCCCACGACGCACATCCTGAAGCTGCCGCTCGGACTGGTCGGAAACCTGCGGGCGGACATGACCGATTCGGTCGAAAACGAGTGGTTGTGCGCGCAGCTGATGGGTCGGCTCGGGATCCAGATGGCCGATACCGAGATGGCGAGGTTCGGCGAGCGCAAGGTGCTGGTGGTCAAGCGCTTCGATCGGCGCTGGCAGGGAATCGACGAGGCCGCCGAGGAGCGCCCGGGCTTCAAGATGCCGGCGCGCGCCTGGATCGCGCGGCTGCCGCAGGAGGACCTGTGCCAGGCGCTGGGGGTGGCGCCCGGCCGCAAATATCAGCCCGATGGAGGCCCGTCGATGGCGGATTGCCTGCGCCTGCTGGCCGAGAGCGAGCAGGCCGAAGCCGATCGGGGCCTGTTCGTGCTGGCCCAGTTCGCCTTCTGGCTGCTGGCGGCCACCGACGGGCACGCGAAGAACTTCTCGATCCACCATCGGCGCGCAGGCCGCTTCGCGCTCACGCGCCTGTACGACGTGATCTCGGCCTGGCCCATCATCGGCACCGGGCCCAGCAAGCTTCCGTACGAACGCGCCAAGCTGGCGATGGGTGTTCCCGGCTCGACCGTGCACTACCGGCTGCGCGACATCCAGCCCCGCCACTGGAAAGCATTGGCGCAACGGTGCGGACCGGGCCTATGGGATCGCATCGTGGCAATGGCCGAGTCGGTCGAGGCCGTGCTGGGGCGTGTGCAGCCGCTGCTGCCGCAGCGCTTTCCAAGCCGGATATGGACGCCGATCAGCTCCGGCATGCGCCGGCACGCCCAGCGGTTCCTGCGCGCCGCCGCAGCGGCTCAGATGTCTTCGCGGCGGCGATAGGGAATCGCGTCCCACAGGTCTGAACTGGGGCTGTCGTGCAGGTGCCGATGGTATTGGGCCAGTGCATACAGCTCGTTCAGAACTTTCTGCGTGAATCCCTCGCGCCTGCTGCGCTTGTTGACCAGCAGTTCCTCGAAGTAGGACTCGATCATCCGTGGCGAGTCCCAGAAACGCGACAGGCGGTTGACGATGCGCGGGAACTGGTTGGCCAGCGCGAGTGGCGCAACCTCTTGCGGAAGCTCGCCCAGCCAGGCCACCGCCGCCAGACTCAACGCCTGGTCATAGCGCGAAGGCGCCTGCCGCAGCGAGACGGGGTCGACCGGCCGCCGCCAAGTCCCGAACGGGTCATTGGAGGGCGATCGGCGCGGGGGCGCGGGGATCTCCTTTTTCTTCAACTGCCGGTTCCTTCAAATGGTGGCCAAACGGCAAGACCACCGTAACAACCCAATCGGCAGATTATTGGCAGGGTTGATCCCGAATCGCTCAAAAAGCGCGGCTGTGCGCCTGCAGCAATCAGGAAACCTCGAGGGATCAGATTCTCATTGGGCTCGCGCCAACACCATATAACCGTGTATGGATCATGGTTGATCGTCCTACTCAGGGGCGCGGATATAACGGCCTTGACAATAACTGCCTGGGCAGATACAGTCCGCGCAACGCGAAGCTTCCGACCGGATAGGCACAAGTTCGATGGGCGACATCTACAACCCGGAAACGTTCGTCGTCAACAAGAGCGTGTTCCGCCTGATCAACCGCGTGAAGAACGAAGCGCTGTCCGCGCTCGATCAGGCGCTGGCGGCCGATCCCGAGGTGTCGGCGCTGGAGGTCACCGCAGCCCAGTACGTGATCATCGCCCAGCTGGCCGAGCGGGAAGCCAACTCGTCCGCTCAACTGTGCAAATCGTTCTCGTATGACGCCGGGGCCATGACGCGGATGGTCGACCGCCTGGAGGCCAAGGGCCTGGTGGAGCGCCGGCGCTGTCCCGACGACCGGCGGTTGATCAACCTGGAATTGACCGAGGCCGGCAAGGCGCTTTTTCCGAAGATGAAAGCAATATCGGCGACTGTGCAGAACCGCTTTCTGCGCGGTTTCAGCAAGGTGGAGGTGCGGCAGCTTGAGGAATTCCTGGGCCGCATTCTGCAGAACGCCTGATTTTTTTTGACCCCATTACTGCCTAGGCAGTAGCAGCTACGGCAATGAAGAGCGTGTGGTCTTGCAGAAGGAGAGCGGACTTGACCCCTCAACGGCGGAGCTCGTCGGGAACCCGCTGGCGGTTGACGGCGCCTTGGGTGGTTGCGATGGGCGCGCTGCTGGTCATGGCCGGCTGCGCGAGCACGCACGGGATCAAGCCGCAGTCGTCGCTGGCGAGCGCCGACAACCTGTCGGCCGAGCGATCGCTGGGCGAAGCGCAGGTCGATTCGGGCGCCTGGCCGGCGCAGAACTGGTGGAGCCGGTTCGGCGATCCTCAACTGGATCAGTTGATCGGCGAGGCGCTGGCGGGCAGCCCGAGCCTGCAGGTGGCCCTGGCTCGCGCGCGGCAGGCCTCGGCCCTGGCCGACTCGGCCAACGCAGCGCGCAGCCCGCGCGTGGATGCCAGCGGTTCGGTCACGCGCGAGCGCTTTCCAGCCAACGGTGTGATACCGCCACCCTTTGCGGGCGGCTGGGGATCGCTCGATCAGCTGCAGGCGACGCTGAACTGGGATATCGATTTCTGGGGCAAGAACCGCGCCGCGTTCGAGCAGGCCCTCGGGCAGGCGCGGGCGGCGGCGGTGGACGCGCAGGCGGCGCGCCTGGCGCTGTCGGTCGACGTCGCTCATGCCTACGTTGAACTGACGCGCGCCTACCTGCAGCTGGATGTGGCTCAGTCCACCGTAGGCCAGCGCGAGCGCATCTACACGCTTACGCGCGAACGCAACGCCGCCGGCATCGACTCGAGACTGGAACTGAAGCAGGCCGAAGCGGCCGTCTCGGCGGCGCGCGAGCAGGTGTTGCAGTGGAACGAGACGATCGCGCTCACCCGCGACCAGATCGCCGCCCTGATGGGGCAGGGGCCCGATCGCGGCCTGTCGATCGCGCGACCGGGTGCGATGGCGGCCGTCGACGCCGCCGTTCCGTCGCGGCTGCCGTCGCAGCTGCTCGGACGCCGCCCCGACATCGTCGCGCAGCGGTGGCGGGTCGAGGCGAGCCGGCATGGCATCGACGTCGCGCGGGCCCAGTTTTATCCCGATGTGAACCTGACCGCCTTCGTTGGCTTTCAGAACCTGGGTACGCAGGGCTTTTTCGCGCTGAGCAGCCGCCAGATCGGCGTCGGACCGGCGCTGAGCCTGCCGCTGTTCGATGCCGGGCAGCGACGCGCCAATCTGGCCGCTGCCGACGCGCAGTACGACGCGGCGGTCGAGCAGTACAACCAGAGCCTGTCGGATGCGCTGCGCGAGGTGGTCGATCAGCTCACCTCGTTCCGAAGCGTGGCTCAGCAGCGCAGCGAGCAGGAGCTCGCGCTGGCCGCCTCGCGCGATGCCTATGACCTGGCGCTGCTGCGCTACCGCGAGGGCATCGGCAATTACCTGCAGGTGCTGAGCGCCGAAGCGCCGCTGCTGGTCCAGGAAAGCCTGGATGCCGATCTGCGCGCCCGCGCTCTGGACCTTTCGGTCAACCTGGTGCGCGCGCTGGGCGGGGGATTCGAGCAGTCGACTTCCCCGCTGGCCGCAGCGACACCGCAGCCGTAACCCGCTTTTGTACGAGGAGAGCCTGCCATGACAACCGATCAAAGCCCCGCCAAGTTGGATTCGATGTCGCGCCAGCGGCGGCGCTGGTTGATGCTGGCCAGCGGCGTGATCGCGCTCGCGGCGATCGGGTTTGCCACGTACTGGGGGATGGCGCTGCGCTTCGAGGAGTTCACGGACGACGCCTACGTCAGCGGCAACGTGGTGCAGATCACACCGCAGATCTCGGGCATCGTGGTGGCGATCGGGGCCGACAACACGCAGTTCGTGCAGGCCGGCCAGACGGTGGTGCAGCTGGACCGGGCCGACGCGAAGGTCGCCCTCGACCAGGCCGAGGCGCAGCTGGCGCGCACCGTGCGCGAGGTGCGCAACCTGTTCTCGACCTCGGAGCAGCTCGCGGCGAGCCTGCAGGTGCGCGAGGCCGACCTGGCCACGGCGACGCAGGATCTGGCGCGCCGCGAGCGGCTGGCCGATACGGGCGCCATTTCGGGCGAGGAGCTGCAGCACGCGCGCGATGCGTACACGGCTTCGCAAGCGGCGGTGCTGTCCGCCCGCCAGCAACTGGCGGCCAATCGCGCCCGCGTCGACGGCACGACGGTCGAGAATCATCCGGACGTACAGAATGCGGCGGCGGCGGTACGGGCCGCGTACCTCACTTACGCGCGCACCAGTTTGCCGGCGCCGGTGTCGGGCTTTGTCGCGCAACGCAGCGTGCAACTGGGCCAGCGCGTCAACCCGGGCGCGCCGCTGATGGCCATCGTTCCGCTGGAGCAGGTCTGGATCGACGCCAATTTCAAGGAGCCGCAGCTCGCCGCGATGCGGGTCGGGCAACCGGTTCGCCTGGTCGCCGATGTGTACGGCGGCGGCGTCACGTTCCGCGGAACGGTGATCGGATTCAACGCGGGCACGGGCTCGGCGTTCGCGTTGCTGCCGGCCCAGAATGCAACCGGCAACTGGATCAAGATCGTCCAGCGCGTACCGGTGCGCGTCGCGCTCGATCCGGCCGAGCTGGCCGCGCACCCGCTGCAGATCGGGCTGTCGATGAAGGTCCAGGTGGACACGCACGACCGCGCCGGCGCGCGGCTGCCGCAGCTTGCGCAAAACGTCCCGACCTATTCGACCGACGTGTTCGGCGCGCCCGACGAGCTGGCCGACGAGCGGGTGCGCGAGATCATCGCGCTGAACCGATCCGGATCGGCCGCCTCCTCGCTGGCGAGCCGGCGGCTGCCGCCGGGGGAAGCCCCGTCCACGACCCGGCTTGCGACGACAAAGACGGTGCCGACGATCAAGGCCGCATCCAACGGCCGCGCGATGTAGGGCTCGAACGCAGGCGATGACCAAACACAGGGGGTGACCATCATGGCGGCCGAAGACTCCAGCACGCCGGCTCCGGCACCTGCACCGGCCCTGCAGCCATTGCATGGGCGCAATCTGGCGCTCGGCGCGATTGCGCTGTCGCTGGCGACGTTCATGAACGTGCTGGACACGTCGATCGCCAACGTGTCGATTCCGACGATCGCGGGCGATCTGGGCGTCTCTCCGGACCAGGGCACCTGGGTGATCACTTCGTTCGGCGTGGCCAACGCCATCTCGCTGCCGCTGACCGGCTGGCTGACGCGCCGCTACGGGCAGGTGAAGCTGTTCACCGCAGCGGTGGCGCTGTTCGTGCTGACGTCGCTGCTGTGCGGGCTGGCCCCTTCGCTGCAGACGCTGATCTTTTTCCGGGTGCTGCAGGGCGCGGTGGCCGGACCGATGATCCCGCTGTCGCAGGCGCTGCTGCTGGCGAGCTACCCGGCCCGCAAGGCGGGCAGCGCGCTGGCGATCTGGGCGATCACCACCATGGTGGCTCCGGTTGTCGGGCCGGTGCTGGGCGGTTGGATCACGGACAACATCGCCTGGCCCTGGATCTTCTACATCAACGTGCCGGTGGGCGTGTTCGCCGGGGTGGCGAGCTGGCTCATCTACAGGCGCCGCGAGACGGCAACCGTGCGGCTTCCGATCGACATCGTTGGGGTGGCGCTGCTGGTCCTGTGGGTCGGGGCGATGCAGATCATGCTGGATCAGGGCAAGGACCTGGACTGGTTTTCCTCGACCACGATCGTGGCGCTGGCGCTGGTGGCCGCAATCGGCTTCGTGTTCTTCCTGATCTGGGAGCTCACCGAGCGGCATCCGATTGTCGACCTGAGCCTGTTTCGGCTTCGCAACTTCTGGACCAGCACGGTCGCGATCTCGCTCGGCTATGGCGCGTTTTTCGGCAGTGTCGTCCTGGTGCCGCTGTGGCTGCAGCAATACATGGGCTACACCGCGACCCTGGCGGGCGTGGTGCTGGCTCCGGTCGGATTTCTGGCCATTGCGCTGGTGCCGCTGGTCGGACGGACCATCCACCGCGTCGATCCGCGTTTGTACGTGACGATCTCTTTTATCACCTTCGCACTGGTCAATTTCATGCGGGCGCACTTCGACACCGATGCCTCGTTCGCCACGTTGCTGCTGCCGACCGTGATACAGGGTGCCGCCCTGGCGTTCTTTTTCGTTCCGCTGGTGTCGCTGTCGCTGTCCGGGGTTTCGCCCGACCGCGTACCGGCGGCGTCGGGACTGCTGCAATTCGCCAGAATCACGGCGGGCTCGTTCGGAACCTCGATCGTGACGACCTTCTGGGATCGGCGGGCCACGCTGCACCATTCGCAGCTGGTCGAGCACGTGACCGCCGGCAGCCCGGTGGCGTCAAGCGCCCTGCAGACCCTGCAGGCGCACGGGATGACGCTCGGGCAGAGTCAGGGTCTGATCAACCGGATCATCGACCAGCAGGCCTTCATGGTCTCGGCCGACGACATCTTCTACATATCGGGGCTGCTGTTTCTGTCCCTGATCGTGGTGATCTGGCTGGCCCGGCCGGCTGGAGCGGCCAGCGGTGCAGCCGGTGCCGCAGCCGGGGCGCACTGATCGCAGCGCAGCCGGTCCAATGACACGCAACGGACCTGTGTCCGTTTGAGTCGAGGGAGGTGCAAGTGGATCCCACCCGGCGGGACCGCGTCGAGCGCTCGGGCCGCGGGCGGCTGGCAAGATGGGCCATCTGGGGCGCCTGGCTGGCGGTGTGCGCGGCGCTGGCGCTGCTGGAGGGTCTTGCCCAGGTACCCGCGCCCGCCAAGCCCTTCACCGACTATCGTTCCGAGCAGCCTGGGACGGTGCACCGGATCAGTTTGCGCGATCTGCCCGCCCCGTATGCGACCCGCTCGGCGTCGAACGGGCCGCGCATCGTCGCGCGTCCCGAAAAGGCCTGGCCGGTAGCCCCGCTCGGATTCAAGGTGGAGCTGTACGCGACCGGGCTGATCGGCCCGCGTGTGATCCGGCGGGCGCCCAACGGGGATCTGTTCGTTGCCGAAAGCGCCGGGGGGCGCATCAGCGTGCTGCGCGGCATCACGGCCGCGGGCAAGCCCGAGCGGGTCGAGGTGTTCGCCGAAGGCCTGGCCCACCCCTATGGGATGGCCTTCTATCCGCCCGGCCCCGATCCGAAATGGGTTTACGTCGGCGACAGCAGCGCCGTCGTGCGGTTTGCCTATCGAAGCGGCCAGTTGCAGGCGAGCGGGCCGGCGCAGCGGGTGGCCGAGTTGCCCGAGGGAGGCGGGCACTGGACGCGCGATCTGCAGTTTTCGAAGGACGGTGCAACGCTTTATGTCGCGGTCGGGTCCGCATCCAACGTCGATGACCCCGACAACACGCCGGAAGAAAAGCAGCGGGCCGACATTCTCGCCTTCGATCCGGACGGAGCGCATCGCCGCGTCTACGCGTGGGGCATCCGCAACCCCTCCGGGCTGGCCATCGATCCGGCCACCGGACAGCTCTGGTGCACGGTGAACGAGCGCGACGGGCTAGGCGATGACCTGGTGCCGGATTACATCACGCACGTGGAAGCGGGCGGATTCTATGGATGGCCGTGGTGGTATCTGGGCGCGCACCAGGACCCGCGCCACGCCGGCAAGCGCCTGGAGCTGGCCCGCTCGGTGATCGTGCCCGACGTGTTGCTGCAGGCGCACAACGCCTCGCTGCAGATCGCCTTCTACCAGGGCGAGCAGTTCCCAGCGGAGTACCGCGGGCACATCTTCGCCGCCGAACACGGATCCTGGAACCGGTCGGTCCGCACCGGTTACGAGGTGATCCGGGTGCCGGTCGATAGTGGCGGACACGCGAGCGGGGAGTACCAGGACTTTCTGACCGGATTCGTTGTGGATGACCAGCACGTGTGGGGAAGACCGGTCGGCATCGCCGAGGCCCAGGACGGCTCCCTGATGGTCAGCGACGACGGGTCCAACTCGATCTGGCGGGTGTTCTACCCTCCTTCGCGCTGACCCGCCTTCGCGCTTGCGCGCTACGGAGGGCGAGCCCGCCCGAGCGGACAGGGCCAGTCACCGCCGCAGGCGCCGGGCGGGCTTGCCCGCCGTAGCGCCGCAGGCGCGAAGGCGGGTTTCGTCCCACCTGCGCGGGCTTCGTCCGGCCGGGACCCGGTTACGTCGGAGCGGCTGGCCACGAGCCGGCCGGCCGCGCGACAATGAGGCATGGTCAGGTCCGAACGGCTCGCGCCCGAAGGCCCGTTGCTGCGGGCAGCGGGTGATCCCCGCTCCGAAGGGGTGCACCGCGCGTTTTTCGCGATCTTCAATGGCATCAGCGTCGCGCTGGTGTTCTGGCTGTGTTTCGTGGTGGCGTTCACTTCGCAGCTCAGGGTGTTGCCGCTGGAAAGCGGCTGGGACTGGGTGGTCGATGTGGCCTACCTGACGCGGCAAAACCTGGCCAGCGGCCTGCTGGTGCTGCTGGCGGTGGCTCTGGGCAGCGCGCTGCTGCCCGAGCGGCTCAGCCCGCGCGCGCGCTGGATGGCGATGATCGCGATGCTGGCCGTGGCGGCCGCCCTCTCGACGTGCATACGCCTGGCCATGTCCCGCTACCCCATGCATGGCGCGAAGGAATGGGCCGTCTGGTTTGCCGACGTGGTGGCGGTGTGGACGCTGCTCGGTTCGATAGCGTACGGCCTGGTGGGGTCGATCCGGCGTCAGACCGCAGCGCGTCGCCGCCTGGGCCAGCAGATCGCCGAGCAGAACACGTTGACCGCTGCTGCCTTGGAGGCGAGGCTAACGGTGCTGCAGGCCCAGATCGAGCCGCACTTCCTGTTCAATACGCTGGCGAACGTGCGGCGCCTGTGCGAAGTCGATCCGGAGCGCGGGCGCCGGATGCTGGCCAGCCTGCTCGACTACCTGCGCGCGGCGCTACCCGCGATGCGTCGCTCCTCGACGCCGCTGGGCCAGGAATTCGCGCTGGTGCGCGCCTATCTGTCGGTGCTGCAGCACCGCATGGGCGAGCGGCTGCGCTTCCGCATCGAGCTGCCGGAGCGGCTGGCCGCAGCCCCGATTCCGCCGCTGATTCTGCCCACACTGGTGGAGAACGCTCTGCGGCACGGCCTGGGACCGCTGCCGGAAGGCGGGACGATCACGGTACGGGCGGCGCAGGACGGCGCACAGATCGCGTTGAGCGTGGCCGATGACGGAGCCGGATTCCAGGCTGCGTCCGGTTCGGGTGTCGGGCTGGCCAACACGCGCGCACGGCTGTCGGCTCTGTTCGGCAGCGCCGCCGGTTTGACCCTGCGCGCCAACCAGCCGCGCGGCGTGATCGCCGAGGTGCGCCTGCCTTATATGGAAACCGGGAAGGCCACCGAGCAGGCGACCGGTGTGACCGAATCGAAGGCGGGCGCGTTGGCCGGAGCCGCGCACCTATGAACACGGTGGCGCGGGCGCTGCTGGCGGCACCGGGCCGGGTGGGGCGCCTTGGGGCGGCGCTGACTGCATGGGGCGGGGCGATCGCGTCGCTGGGGCCGACCCAGTGGAAGTGGGCCGGTTGCATCGGGCTGTTCGGAACGACGCTGCAGTGCGCTCTGATGTTCGGTGAACTGCGGCCCTCGGCGACGCCGTCCGAGGTGGCGCAGGTCGGCGTTGCGACCTCGATCTGCTGGGCGGTCCAGGTGGTGGTCGGACTGTGCGCCTGGGCGATCGCGGATCGGCCGGGGGTGGCGGCGGAACGGCGCCCGTGGCGGCTGGCGACGGCGCTGGTGGTCGCCGTGCTGCTGCAGGCTTTGATCGGTCCGGCGCTGACCGTGCTGCTGGTCGGGCACGTGGATCCGTGCATCGTGGACTGGTGCGAACACAAGGATTTTTCGAAGGTGCCGTCGTGGCTTCTGGAGGCCGAGTCGGGCGGCCGCATGCTGATCTTCGGCGCGCTGATCTACGCGTGGCTGGAAGTGCATCACCGCAACCGCGAGATCGAGCAGCGCCTGCTGGCTTCGCAGCAGGAGCGCGCCCAGCTGCTGCGCACCGCGTTCGATGCGCGCCTGACCGCGATGCGGGCCCAGGTTGATCCGCAGTTCCTGTTCGACAGCCTGGCCGACGTGCAGGCGGCCTACGTCGCCGATGCGCCGCAAGGCGCCGCGACGCTGGATCGGCTGATCGCGTACCTGCGCACCGCGTTGCCGCGTCTGCGCACCGAGGGATCGACGATCGGCGCCGAAGCCGAACTGGTCGGCGCCTGGCTCGCGGTGCTGGCGGCGCGGCGCGGGGGATGTCCCGCCTGGAGCTGCGGCATCGGCCCGGATTGCTCCGGCGTCCCATTTCCGGCCACGGTGCTGCTGCCGCTGGTCCAGTGGGCCGTGGCCGATGCCAGCCAGCCCGCGCGCGCGGTTTCGCTGACCGTGCAACGGCTGGCGGCGGGCGGTTCGAAGCGCCTGATGAGCGAGCTGCGCGTGCAGCCGGGTCGGGCGTGTGCGGACGACGAACCGGCGCCGCGCCGCATCCGGGAACGCCTGCAGGCGTTGTACGGCGAAGCGGCCGCCTTGAGCTGCTGCCAGGAGCAGGGGCCGGGCGGCCCGGAGCCGATCGCGCCGGCCACCGTGATCCGCGTGACGTGGCCCGATGAGAGCGCCGACCGCGATCATCGCTGAGGACGAGGCCCCGTTGCGAGAGCAGCTGATCGAGCAGCTGCACGCGCTGTGGCCCGAGTTGCAGATCCTCGCCGCTGCCGCCGACGGCATCGAGGCGTTGCGGCTGCTGGAGCAGCATCGGCCCGACATCCTGTTCCTCGACATCCAGATGCCGGGCGCTTCGGGCCAGGAGGTGGCGCGGGCCGGGGCGGCGCGCTGCCATATCGTGTTCGTGACCGCGTTCGATCAGCACGCGGTGGAGGCCTTCGAGCAGGGTGCGGTCGACTACGTGCTCAAGCCGGTTGTGCCGGCGCGCCTGTTCTCGACCGTATCCCGGCTGAAGGAGCGGCTCCAGGCCGGCCCGGCCCGGCCGGAAGCCATCGACGAGGTGCTGGACCGGATCGGCGCGCCGTCGCGCGCCGCGCTGCGCTGGATCAACGCGTCGGTCGGACAGAACCTGCGCGTGATCACGGTCGACGAGGTGCTGTACTTCCAGGCCGACAACAAGTACACGCGCGTGGTCACCGGGCAGGGCGAGGCTTTGATCCGCAAGCCGCTCAAGGAACTGATCGACGAACTCGATCCGCAGCAGTTCTGGCAGATCCATCGCTCCACGCTGGTGAACGCGGCGGCGATCGACCGCATCGCGCGCGACATGCGCGGACGGATGCTGGTTCACGTGAAAGGGCGCGACGACACGCTGCTGGTGTCGGATTCGTACGCGCACCTGTTCCGCCAGATGTAGGGGAGCCGGCGGTCGCTCGCCCCTGCAGGCTACCCGGTAGGATCTGCATTTCGTCGCACGCGGCTGGATTCAGGGCGGGGTGGCGTTAGGCTGGTCCGCTGCGATCAACCCACATCCGGAGGCGCTATGGGCGATAGCGATGAGCTGGGAAAACTGGGGGACTTGCACGGCCGCGGCATCCTGTCCGACGAGGAGTTCGCGCGCGCCAAGGCGCGCGTGCTCAACGGATCGCCGCCGCAGCAGGGCCAGGCGCAGGGCCAGGCGCAGGGCCAGGCGCCCATCGTGCGTGCCATCAATGGCCTGCGCCGCAGCCGCGACGACCGCTGGCTGGGGGGCGTGTGCGGTGGAATCGGTCAGTCCACGGGTATCGCGGCGTGGCTGTGGCGCCTGGTGTTCTCGATCCTGGCACTGTGCGGCGGCGCCGGGCTGGTGACGTACGTGCTGCTGTGGATCTTCGTACCCCTGGAGCCGGCCCGCGTCGGAGTAGGACAGCCGGCCGGCTGAGCGGCGCCGGACCCTAGATCGGCTCGGCGATCGCCAGGTCGGGGTCCGACAGCGCCTGGCGTGCCAGCTGGACCCGCTCGCCGGCGAAGCGCGCCGCCTCGTCGGCGGTCAAGGCCTCGGCGAACAGGAACCCCTGCACCTTTTCGCAGCCGAGCCGCTCCAGGAAGCGATACTGCTCCAGGCGCTCGACGCCCTCGGCGACCACTTCCTTGCGCAGCGTGTGGGCCATGTTGATCATGGCGGCCACGATCGTGGCCGCGTCGTTGTCGGCGGGCGCATCGTCCAGGAAGCTCTTGTCCAGCTTCAGGATCGCCGCCGGCAACTTCTTCAGGTAGCCGAACGAAGAGTATCCGGTGCCGAAATCGTCGATGGCCACGCGCACGCCGGCTGCGGCGAGCGCATGCAGAGCATCGATCCCGGTGCTGTTGCCGCCCTGGACGAACATCGACTCGGTGACCTCGATTTCCAGCGCTCCGGTCGGCATCTTGGCCAGGTTCAGCAGGTACTGCACGGTGCGCATGAAATTGGACCGTAGCAGCTGGCGGTGCGACACGTTCACGGCAATGCGAGGGATCGGCACGCCTTCGCGCCGCCAGCGCTGGTGCTGCAGGCAGGCCTCCTTCAGGACCCAGGAGCCGATCGCGTCGATCAGGCCGCTTTCCTCGGCGAACGGGATGAAGGCAGCGGGCAGCAGCAGTCCCTCGCGCGGGTGGCGCCACCGCACCAGCGCCTCGACCGCGCACACCAGGCCGGTCCGCACGTCGATCTGCGGCTGGTAGTGCAACAACAGCTCGTCGCGGTCGAACGCCTGGCGCAGCTCGCGGTCGAGCGCGGCGCGCCGTTGCGCCTCGACGTTCATGCTCTCTTCGTAGTAGGCGAAGCGGTTGCGCCCCATGTCCTTGGCGCGGTACATCGCGCTGTCGGCCTTCTTCAACAGGTCCGCACCGCTGGTGCCGTCCTGGGGGTAGATCGCGATGCCCACGCTGCCACCGACGTAGATCGTGTGGCCCTCCACCTCGAAGGGCCGCGACAGCGCCTTGATCAGCTGGCGTGCAATCAGCCCGGCGTCGCGCGCGCAGGCGAGCTTGCCCAGCAGCACCGTGAATTCGTCGCCGCCGGGGCGGGCCACCGCGTCGCTGGCGCGCAGGTTTTCCCGGATGCGGCCGGCCGCCTGACGCAGAAGGGCGTCGCCGGCCGCGTGACCGAGCGTGTCGTTGGCCCGCTTGAAGCGATCCAGGTCCACGAACAGGATGCCCAGGCTGGTCTGGTCGCGCTGCGCGTTGGCCAGTTCCTGAGCCAGTAGCGCGAGCATCGAGGCCCGGTTGGGCAGCCCGGTGAGCGGGTCGGCGTGCGCCATCGTCTGCAGCTTGCGGTCGCGCTCGAGCGAGGAAAAAGCCACCTCCAGGCGGTCATCGACGCCCGTGAGCAGTTTCATCTGGTCCGCCGTCAACGTCAGCTCCGAGGGGTGGCCGAGTATCAGAATGCCCCAGACACGATCGCCGCGCGCGATCGGCTGCACCCAGTACTTGCACACCTGATCCTCCTGCCTGAGCTTGGTCAGGACCTGCTCGGGCAGCGGGGGATCCTCGTTCCAGCGAACGGCCGCCGCCGACTCCGGAATGCGCCGCTTCAAATCCGCGCTCAACGGGAACCGGACCCGGATCTTGGGTAGACCGTCGCGGCGCAGCACATAGATGCGCATCGACTCGGCGGCCTCGGATTCGTACATTCCCAGGATCACCGCGTGCGCCGAGGTGATGTAGCGCACGCAGCGCAGCGCGCTCTTGGCCACGTGGGAAACATCCGCCTTGCTCAGGATCGTCTTGTCGATCTGCGACAGCACGTTCAACGTGGCGAAGTTCATCCCCAGGTTGTGCGACATCTCGTTGAACGCAGCCGACAGCTGGGCGATTTCATCGCGCCCGTGTACCGGGAGCTGGGCCGAAAAATCGTGCTCGATGATGCGCCGCGTGCCGGCCAGCAGCCGATGCAGCGGATCGACGACGCGGGCGGCCTGGCGAGCCCCGAGCAAGACCACCCAAACGATGGCGACCGCCGCCACCAGCAGGATCCGCGCTTCCCGCAGACTCTGCGCCGCCTGCAGATGCTCGAGCACGGCCAGCGCCGCGATCGGAACCAGGCCCACGCCGATGGTCTGGGCGAGCAGGCGTCGCCCCAGCACGCTGCGGATCAGATTCAGACTCGTATTCAGCCAGGCGGGCCGTTCGGAGGTGTCGGCCGAACGCCGAGTTGGCGTGTCGCGCATCGTCAAGCAACCTGCGAAGCGGGAGGCGGGCAAGCCATCCATGCTTGATCGGCATCGCCGTGCGGAATTGAAGCGCGGGGCCACCTTTTGGCCCCTAATTTCCGGCTTCGTCCACGACGGTGGCGACGGCATCCTTGCTCGCGTCGGATCATCGCGCGCGCGAAGTTACAGGCAGTAACTTCGGTCACACCATGGCATTGGCTCGCGCGGCTGCCGTGCCGTTATTGGGAGCAGGCGCCAACCGGTTGCCGACGGTCGTGCAGATCCGGACCGCAAACCCGCAAAGATCCTGGAGGACTTAAGAATGAACCGAATCACCCGCGAGAGCTGCCGTGCGTTGATTGCCGCAACCTTGGCCGCTGCAAGTTTTGCCGCCTTCGCTCAAGCGGCCGGCACCGATGCCAACTGGGCCAAGAACCATCCGCGCCGCGCCGAGGTCAACGGCCGGCTGGCCAATCAGAACCATCGGATCAACAAGGAAGTCCGCCAGGGCGAGATCACCAAGACGCAGGCCGCTCAACTGCACCAGCAGGACCACGCGATCCGCCAGGAAGAACGCACCATGGCCAGCACCAACGGCGGCCATATCACCAAGACCGAGCAACGCGCCCTTAACCAGCAGGAAAACCAAGTCAGCCGGGAAATCGGCCACTGACGGGCCGCCCGCGCCGCCGCTCAGGCGGCGGCTACGGCGGCCCATGCCTGCGAAGCCTTGGCGAAGCAGGCCAGGACCTGCGAAGCCTTAGCGAAGCAGGCCAGGACCTGCGAAGCCTTAGCTTGCGGGCTGCCCTCCTTCGCGCTGCGCGCTTCGGAGGGCTGACCTGTTTCGCCGCGGCTTCCGCCGCGGCGAAACAGGTCAGAAGAACTCGACGTCGGCGGCCGACTCTTGGCGCTTTTCCAGCTGGCCGCCGGCGATCAGGGACTCGTAGCAGCGCACCTGATTGCGCCCGTGCTCCTTGGCGTAATACAAAGCCCCGTCGGCCCGGTCGAAGCAGGTCACGGCCGGGTCGGTCACGCCGATGCGCGTGTAACCGATGCTGATCGTGACCTGTCCGAGCTGTGGAAAGGTGTGCTCGGCCACGCGCCGGCGGAAGCGCTCCAGCGCCGCCTCGGCACTTTCGGGTGTCGAGGCTTCCAGCACGACCACGAACTCCTCGCCGCCGAAGCGAAACAGCTGATCGGCGCCGCGAAAGCTCTGACGCATCAGCCGTGCCACCAGCAGCAGCACGTCGTCGCCGAACAGGTGCCCGTAGCGGTCGTTGATGTTCTTGAATCGGTCGATATCGGCGATGGCGAACCAGGCCGGCACCACGCTGCCGGGGTCGCGCGACATCATCCGGTTGCGCTCCAGGATCTTGTCGAAGGTCTGTTCGAAGGTTTTGCGGTTCAGCAGCCCGGTCAGCGTATCGCGCTGGCCGTAATCCAGCACCGACAGGTGGTTGCCCAGCAGCCGGAGCACCCCGCCGATCAGCCGCACGTCGCGCGGACTGAGCGAGTCGCGCCGCGGATCGAGCTCGATCTCGATCAGCCCGACCGCGCCTTGCTCGTTCATCAGCGGGAACACCGTTCCCATCGAGATCTGGGTACCGAGGCCCGCCTCGTAGTGGACCGCCTCCTGAGCGATCTCGCACTCGTACCAGTGCGGCTTGTCGAGCAGGCGGGGCAATTGGCTCAGCGCCTGCGACTGGGCACCGTATTCCTGTCCGTCGCGGTCGATCAGCAAACGCCGCTGCACGCGCGGCACGGTGCCGTCATCGATCAGCCGGTAGACCACTACGCGGTGCGCCTCGACGTAGTCGTGCAGGATCCGTGCAACCGATATGTCGATCTGGTCCCGGTCGCGAAACGCGGTCGTCCGTGCGAACGATTCGAGCAGCTCCGAGAACGTATGCATCATTGGCCTGTGAACGGTTCACCGCCGGCCCGGGCAGGACGTGCCGGGGCGCGGGCCGGGCTAGGGGAACTCCTACGTAACGCTACCGGGCAGGTTGCGAAGCAAATCGCCCAAACAGCAGAACAATCCCGCGCCGTCTGTGCTGATTAGAGGCAACCCTTAGGGAAACCCTTAAAGGCAACCCCGATCGCCCGAAGGGGCGATCAGCGCCGCCTGGACTTCCGACTCGCGCCCCAGCGCGTCGCGCGCCTGCAGCAGCGTCAGGTCGGTGGCGCGGGCCGCCTCGGCCTGCAGCACTTTGATCTGTCGAGGCAGCGGCTGGCCCGGACGCCCGATGACCAATGCGCCGCAGCGGAGAATCTTCTCGCGCATGCGCCAGGGCGCGATGCGAGAACCGGTGTTCGGCAGCACCTCGGGAAGCCCGGGCAGGTACAGCGCGATCGAGCCCGCCTCCCAGTCCGGGCCCAGAACGAACCGGATCGAGCCTTGCTCGTGCGACGACCAGTGCCGCTGGGCCAGCGCGGCCAGCGACCGGGCCGCGAATCGATGGTGCGGCGCCGGGTCGATCCTCCACACCACCACGTTGTAGGCGATCGCGCCGATATGGCACAACGCGGTGGCTGCCGCAGCCGCCGCGATCGATCGCGCGGCAGGCAGGGGCATGTGGCTCAACACCAGCAGCGGGATCAGCAGCGTGGTGGTCGCGCCCCAGTGGTTCTGGGCAGCCACCCCGACCACCAGCGTCAGCAGCACGATGCCCACGATCGGCACCAGCGCCAGCGCCGCCAGCGCCCGCATCGCAGCCGCATCGCCCGGCGCGACCGGGGGCGCGTCCTGAACCGGCGCCGCCGCCGGGGGGGCCATCGCCACAGCGAACCACCGGGTCAGCGCCAGAGCCAGCAGCGCCGGTGCCAGCCGGACCGCCTGCTGAGCCAGGAAACCGGCGCACACCTTGAGCCGCTGCAGCGGACTCAGATCCGCCAGCAGGTTTTCTCCGGCGTACTGGAACGTGGTGAAGTGGTGATCGAGCAGCCACCCCACATGCGGCACCAGCGGCAGCAGCGTGGCGCCGGCGGCGAGCGCCGCGTGGCGCGCGAAGCGCGGCTGGCGGTGCACGCCAGCTGCCAGCAACGCGGCCGCGTTGGCGATCACGATCAAGCCCATCTGGTACTTGGTGAGCAGCCCGAACGCCTGGGCCAGCCCGAGCACGACCCACATGTGCCACCCGGCGCCCCGAACGATGCGCAGCACCGACCAGGCGCTGAGCGCGACGAACGGCAACATCACCGTGTTGTGGTTCAGAAACGAGCCGCGGCCCATCAGGTAGTAGTTGGCGGTCGACACCAGCAGCGCAATCAAGGCCAGTTGCGGCGCCAGCACCTGGCGCGCGGCGAGCCACAACAGCGCGAGCGCCAGCGCCACGCAGGCCATCGCCAGCGCGTAGGTCAGGGCGGCGCTGGGGCCGAACAGGTCGATGGCCACCCACAGCAGCCAGGTCGAAAACGGCGGATGCTTGAAGTAGCCCCACTGCAACGCGTGCGACCAGTTCAGCTGCTCCACGTTGTCGCCGGGCGGGGCCGACAGCAGCAGGCAGGGCAGCGCACTCCAGATCAACGCGCACGCCAGCACGGCCAATAACGCCGTGGTGGCAAGCCCGTCGTCAATCCTGGGTGAAGGCCGTGACGACGCGGTCATGCCCTACGCGCGTCGGGCACGCCGAGCCGGCGCGGGCGCCGCGGCCGGTCCGGCCAGGCGGCGTTTGAACTGCTCGACCTCGCTCACGACGGCCGCCCGCACCGGCGGCTCCCACACCGAATGGCCGGCCTCGGGCACCACGATATAGCGCGAGGCGGGCCATGCACGGGCCAGGTCGTCGGCGCTGACGATCGGGCACACCATGTCATAGCGCGCGTGCACGATCGAGGCGGGTAGGTGCCGGATGCGGTACATGTTCGACAGCAGCTGATTGGGCGCCAGGAAGCAGTCGTGCGCGAAAAAATGGGCTTCCAGGCGCGCCAGCGCGAGCGCATCGTCTGAAAACTGCCGGATCAGATCCGGGTTCGGAACCAGCGTCGAGCAGCTGCCTTCGTACTCGCTCCACGCGCGCGCGAACGGCAGGTGCACGCGCGGATCCGGATCGAACAGCCGCCGCACATAGCCGCGCAGCACGTCGCCGCGCTCGCGCTCCGGCAGCATTTCGACAAAGCGGCGCCACGCTTCCGGATAGATATGACGCGGACCGGTGAAGAACCACTCCACCTCGCTGGGGCGACCCAGGAATACGCCCCGCAGAATGAACCCCAGACAGCGCTGGGGCACGGTCTGGCCGTAAGCGAGCGCGAGGGTACTGCCCCAGGAGCCGCCAAACAGCAGCCACTGACGAATTCCCAGATACTCGCGCAGGCACTCCAGATCCTGGATCAGGTGCTGGGTCGTGTTGCCCGCGATCTCGCCGATCGGCGAAGAGGCGCCGGCGCCGCGCTGGTCATACAGCACGATGCGGAAAAAGTCCGGATCGAAAAAGCGCCGGTGTTCGGGCGAGCAACCTCCGCCGGGTCCCCCGTGCAGGAACACGACCGGTACGCCGCGCGGGTTCCCGCTGACCTCCCAGTACATCGTGTGGATGTCGTCCAGGGCCAGCATGCCGCTGTCGTGCGGCTCGATCGGGGCATAAAGATCTGCGCGGGCGTCCATCTTCAAACTGAGCATCGGCCAATCGACAGCGCTGCCACGCTAACGCGGTGGCATGCGCCTGTTGCGATCCGGAAGGTCAACCCCCCGCCGGAATTATGCCGGCTTCGCGCGCCGGACCGGCGGCGTATCGGGGTTGCGTTGGGGCGCTTTTTCTGCTCCGCAGGGGATCGGTGCTCGCACGGACCTTGCGGCGCAGCAGCGGGACAGTTCACTCCGTGCGCAGGTTGGACTAGCATCGCAGCTCTGCGTCTGAGGGGGCATGGCGATGAAGCTGATGCTCGAAAGCCATGTGGCCGGGGCAGGAGAGCGTTAGCGGCTGATGTCCGAACCGGCAGTGACAGGCGGCCGCGGCTCGCGCGTCGCGGTCGTGGGGGCGGGCGTTGCCGGTCTGGCGTGCGCCCGCGCGCTCGATGAGCAGGGTTTTCGGGTGCGGGTTTTCGAGCGGGACAACAGCCCCGGGGGGCGTGTTGCGACCCGGCACCTGGAAGCGCTGACGTTCGACCACGGGGTGCAGTATTTCACCACCCAGGATCCGCGATTCGAGCCGGTCGTGCGGCAATGGCAGGCGGCCGGCATCGTCGCGCCGTGGCGCGGCCTCACGATGGTGCTCAGCGGGCGCGGTCTGGGCGAGGCAGTCGAGCACATCGGGCGCTTCGTCGGCGTGCCGAACATGGAGACGGTTGCAATCCACATGGCGCGCGGCCTGGACGTGAGCCTGGCGGCACAGGTGACGCAGCTGGAGCGTCGGGCCGGGCGCTGGATGCTGCACGGCCCGGATGGAGCCGAACTGGACCCGGATGGATTCGATCTGGTGGTGCTGGCCATGCCGTCGGCGACCGCCGTGCCGCTGCTGCGCGACGCGCCGGATCTGGCCCAGCGCGCCGCGGCCGTATCGTGGGATTCCTGCTGGGCCGTGATGCTGGCGCTGGCCCGTCCGAGCGGGATCGAATTCGACGCCGCCTTCGTCAGTGACGATCCGATCCTGGGCTGGATCGGCCGTGAGAGCAGCAAGCCGCAACGCGCGCCGCTGCGGGGCGCCGCCGAGACCTGGATCCTGCATGCGCACCCGGCCTGGTCGCGCGCCTACCTGGAGATGAGTCCGAGCGACGCGGCGCGCTGGATGCAGCGGGCCTTTGCCGCGCGCATGGGCCGGCCCCTGATACAGGCGACGGTGGCAGCGCACCGCTGGCGCCTGGCCCTGCCGGTCAATCCGCTGCCGGAAAAATTCCTGTTCGATGCGTCGCAGGCCATCGGGCTGGCGGGCGACTGGTGCGGCGGACCCCGGGTCGAGGGCGCTTACCTGTCCGGCCTGGCGCTCGCGCGGGCCATCGCATCCTGACCCGACGATGCAACGCGGCCAGTTTTTCCTTCTCGAGGAGCGCCGCTTCGGGCCGTTTTTCTGGACGCAGTTCCTGGGTGCGGCCAACGACAGCGTCTTCAAGTTCGCGTTCATCCTGCTGGTGACCTACAAAGGCCCGGCCTACACGCCGCTGCCGACCGCCACCGCGATCAACCTGATCCAGGCGGTGTTCATCCTGCCGTTTCTGCTGCTGTCGGCCACCAGCGGCCAGCTGTCGGACCGGTTCGACAAGGCCCGCCTGATGCGGGCGGTCAAATGGCTCGAGCTCGCCATCATGCTGCTGGGCGCGTGGGGCTTTGCCGAAAAGAGCTTCGTGACGCTGCTCGTGTGCACGCTGCTGATGGGCATCCACTCGACGCTGTTCGGACCGGCCAAGTACGCCTATCTGCCGCAGCACCTGGGGCCGTCGGAGATCGTCGGGGGCAACGGCCTGGTCGAAATGGGCACCTTCGTGGCGATCCTGCTGGGAACGCTGCTGGGCGGGGCCCTGATCGACACGGGCGAGCAGGGCCACCTGTACAGCGCGGCGACCTGCGTCGCGCTGGCCTGCGCCGGCGTGCTCGCGAGTCAGCGCATTCCGCCCACCCCGCCGCCCGATCCGGGACTGCGGATCGACTGGAACCCGCTGCGGGTGACCTGGCGCAACGTGCAGATCGCCCGCGAGAGCCGGGGCGTGTTCCTGTCGCTGCTCGGCATCTCGTGGCTGTGGTTCTACGGCGTGCTGCTGCTGACGCACTTCGCGCCGCTCGCCAAGGTCACGCTGGGCGGCGACCCGGCCGTGGCCAACGTGCTGGCCGGCGCCTTCACCGCGGGCATCGCGGCCGGCTCGCTCGCGTGCGCGCGCATGTCGCGCCGGATGGTCGAGATCGGCCTGGTTCCGTTCGGCTCGATCGGGATGACCGTGTTCGGGGTCGACCTGTACTTCGCCTGCGCCGGACTGCCGTACGCGCAGATGCAGACGATGGCGCAATTCTTCGGTCATGCCCGTCACTGGCGCGTGCTGGTCGATCTGTTCCTGCTGTCGGCGTGCGCGGGCCTGTACAGCGTGCCGCTGTACGCGCTGATCCAGACCCGCTGCGCGCCGACCCACCGGGCCCGCATCATCGCCGCCAACAACATCATCAACGCGCTGTTCATGATCGTGGCGTCCTTCTATGCGATCGCGATGATCGACGTGGCCGGACTGACCGTGCCGCAGCTGCTGCTGTCGACCGCGCTGCTGAACGCCGCGGTGGCCGCGTACATCTACGCCCTGATGCCCGAATTCCTGCTGCGATTCCTGTCCTGGCTGCTGGTGCACTCGATCTACCGGATCCGCACCAGCGGAACCTCGAACATTCCGGAGCAGGGCGCCGCGCTGATCGTGTGCAACCATGTGTCGTATGTCGACGCCCTGCTGCTGATGGCGGTCAGCCCCCGCCCGATCCGCTTCGTGATGGACGTGTCGATCTTCCGGCTGCCCGTGATGTCGTGGCTGTTCCGGCAGGTGCGCGCGATTCCGATCGCATCGCGCAGCGTCGACGAGGCCGTGATGGAACGTGCGTTCGAGCAGGTGTCGCAGGCGCTGCGCGATGGTCAGCTGGTGTGCATTTTTCCGGAAGGCCGGATCACCGATGACGGCGAACTGAACCCGTTCCGCCCCGGCCTGACGCGTGTGCTGCAGCGCGACCCGGTGCCGGTGGTGCCGGTGGCGCTTCAGGGCCTGTGGGGCTCGGCGTTCAGCCGCGCCCCGGGAACCCCGCGTCCGATCCGCGCCTTGCGCAGGATCTTCTCGAAGCTGAGCATCGAGGTCGGCGCCGCGCTGGACCCAGCGGCGGCCACGCCGGCGCTGCTGCAACAGCAGGTCGCAGCGCTGCGCGGGGCGTGTCGCTAGCTGTCTTTGCCGCAGCCCTCACCCCGGCCCCGCTCCCGCAAGCGCGAGAGGGGAGGAACTGCTCTGCTGTTTTTGATCAGCCGTCCACATTGGCTGGGGGAGCACGAGGGGGCCAGCCGAGCCCCCTCGTTCTCTTCCTCCAGCCTCTTCCGGCCTACGGCCGGAAGAGGGCGGGCTGGCCGGATGCTGCGGCCTGCCGGTAAGCTTGGGACATGTCCGGCTCAACCTTCGGCCAGATCTTGTGTGTGACCAATTTCGGCGAGTCGCACGGACCGGCGATCGGTTGCATCGTCGACGGCTGCCCTCCGGGGCTGCCGCTGTCCGATGCCGACCTGCAGCCGGACCTTGACCGGCGCAAACCCGGCACCTCGCGCCACGTCACCCAGCGGCGCGAATCGGACCGGGCCGAGATTCTTTCCGGCGTGCACGAGGGGTGCACGACCGGCACCCCGATCGCGCTGCTGATCCGCAACGAGGACGCCAGGAGCAGCGACTACGCGGAGCTGGCCCAGACCTTCCGGCCGGGCCACGCCGACTACACCTATTGGCGCAAATACGGAATACGCGATCCGCGCGGCGGCGGCCGCGCTTCGGCCCGGCTGACCGCGCCGATGGTCGCAGCCGGCGCCATCGCCCGCAAATGGCTTGGGCTGACCTTCGGCACCCGCATCCGGGGGCACCTGCAGCAGCTGGGCGAGCTCGCCGTGCCGTTCGAGTCGTGGGACATGGTCGACGCCAATCCGTTCTTCGCGGCCAGCCTGAACAGCGTTGCCGAGCTGGAGGCCCGGCTGGACGAGCTGCGGCGCAGCGGCGATTCGTGCGGCGCGGTGATC